>Ga0334722_10000035_pt1 | contig 194474 bp, 221 predicted proteins | sample C3_bottom_MG_FD_207210 | JGI IMG/M metagenome (GOLD analysis project Ga0334722, IMG submission 207210) | Sediment microbial communities from Yellowstone Lake, YNP, Wyoming, USA - C3_bottom | ecosystem: Environmental > Aquatic > Freshwater > Lake > Sediment | place: USA: Wyoming | collected... | reverse complement strand
AGATACCAAATTTTTGGTTTAGTTAATTCATAGTATACCTTGATTCTTGAGCTTGCCTTTGTGGTTAACACTCTTTCTCCTCTTTTTTGATCTTTTTTAGTTATTTATAGGTTGAATAAACTCCTACTTTACTGGTTTATAGGGCATAGGCTTGGTTGTTCTTTTCATCTCAATAAAACTCTCAGAACGTTGTACACCCTCAATTCGACCTAATTTCTCCGAAATTAATCGATGCATCTCATCCAAATTCTTTGCATACATTGTAACCAAAATATCAAACCTACCAGTAACCTCAGAAATCTCTCTTACCTCAGGGACCTTGAATAATTCCTCAATCACATGGTCGCGAAGCTTAGTGTCCATGTTTATTCCAGTCAAAGCCTTTACCGTGTATCCAAGCTCTCTATCATTTACAACTATTGTGAATCGTTCAATGAGTTTTCTTTTTATTAATCTCTTAATTCTGCTATATACCACAGATGAGTTGACATTGATCTTTTTTGATATGCGTGGTACTGAAACATTTGCATCTGCAGCAAGTTCAGATAGAATTGTCATATCTAAATCATCTACTTTTACCATTTAAAATACCAATTATTCTGAATAAATGGATCTTAATAAAGGTATTATTACAATTTTTCTAAAAATTTTTCATCATTTTATACGAGGCCCTTTTTGTACAGCATCTCAGCTAAAAGTACTGCACCTTTTGCGGAACCCATTTTTTCGTTATGGGAAAATAATACATACTTTATGCCATTTTCAAAAACTGTATCCTCACGTAATCTTCCTACAACAGTAGACATGCCTCCATCTAACTCTCTATCTAATCTTGGTTGAGGCCTAGTAGGATCATCATTTACTACAAGATAATTTTTTGGCGCAGATGGAAGGCCAATTACACTAACTTTACTTGAAAAGTCCTGCATTGCTTTTTTGACGGTGTCAGGATTTACATGCATCGAAGTTTCAACAAAAACTGTTTCAGTATGACCATCTATTACAGGAACTCTGGTACATGTACAACTAACTTTAAAGTTTGCAGGACTTATTTTTCCATCTGAAAATTTGCCGAGAATTTTTCCTGTTTCTATTCTTACCTTATCTTCTTCTTTTGGTATGTAAGGAATTATGTTATCTGTAATATCTAAAGCAGATACACCGGGTGATCTACCTGCCCCAGACATTGATTGCATGGAAGTCATGATTATTTTTTGGGCACCAAAACTATCGAACAACGGTTTCATGGTTATTGCAAGTCCAGTGGTAGTACAATTTGGAAGTGGTGCGATAAAACCTTTCCAACCGCGATTCTTTTTTTGTACCTCCAATAATCCTACATGATCATCATTTATTCCAGGAATAAGAATGGGCACATCTGCTTCATATCTATAGGCAGCAGAGGTGCTGATTACAGGAATATCTTTTGCAAATCTGCTTTCAATTTCACGTGCGGCTTCGCTTTCTATAGAAGTAAATATTAGGTCCAAATTCTCTGGTTTGATATCATCCACAGATTCAACAACCATGTTCTTGACATATTCGGGAATCTCTTCCTTTATGTGCCATTTTAGGATGCCACTATTTGCGTCTCTTATGGCATCTACAAACTTTTTGTTTGCAGAGCGTTCGGAGGCGGCTATTTGCTTTACTTCGAACCAAGGGTGTTTGTTTAATGCTATTACAAACTCTTGTCCTACTGCACCAGTAACGCCTATGATTGCTACACGTTTCATAACAAATATTCCTTCAAACAATTAATATTCCTTTAGCACTAAACCAAAACACACTAAATCCCTTTATGCTATTTCATGGTGTGAAATTTGTACTAGAAAGAAATGTTTCTAACCATCATGTAATACAACATGGAGGATTTTACTCAAATGGACTACAATATGACTCTAGATTCATAGATTTTAGTTCAAACGTAAACCCGCTTGGCTTTCCCTCTTCAATAACAAAAATTATCAACAAAAATAGATCGCTTTTATCTGTTTATCCAGATCCAGATTCATCAAAATTACGAGATGATTTACTAAAATATACAGGCATTCAAAAAAATCAGATAATTATTGGAAATGGCGCAACTGAAATAATTTATAATTTCTGTAAAGTTTTTCTTCATAAAGATAGTAATGTCTTGATACCTATTCCAACATTTGGTGAGTACGAAGCAGCTTCTAGATTAAGTGGTTCTCGAATAACTTTTTTTAAAACAATGAATCTTAACAAAAATACTTCAGAATTTCAGGATTTGATAACAAAAACAAACTGCATCTTTGTATGTAACCCAAATAACCCAACTGGCATATTAATATCTAAAAATAATCTTTTGAAAATTCTAGAGTCTGCTTACAACAAATCAGTGCTTATGTTTTTAGACGAATGTTTTATTGAACTAGTCCCAGATTCAAACGAGTCGCTTGTACACTATCTGAAAGAATTTGATAATCTCTTTATTCTTAGATCTTTGACCAAATCATTTGGGCTTGCAGGATTAAGGATCGGCTATGGGTTAGGAAACAAGAAGGTTATAGATGTGCTTCAGAGAATAAAAATACCTTGGAACGTAAATGGTCTTGCACAGGTGGCTGCAAGCGAAGCACTATCAAACACATCTCACCTTAAAAAAACAAGGAAATTGATAAAAAAAGAACTCAAGTTTTTGAAGGACTCTATTTCAAAGATTAATGGCTTTATTTGCTATGATTCGTCAACCAATTTCATTCTAATCAAATCAAGAATGAATTCAAAGAAAATTCAAGAAAAACTAATAGAAGAAAAGATTCTGATTAGGGATTGCAGTAATTTTCGTGGTCTTGATAACAAATTCATACGAGTAGCTGTTCGTACTCATAAAGAAAATGTAAAACTAGTCAGAGCTTTGGAAGAAATTTGAAATGACCAAAGCGTTAATGATACAGGGAACTTCTTCTGGTGCTGGAAAAACAACATTGGTCACTGCACTGTGCAGAATATTTTCAAATTCAGGATACAAAGTGGCACCTTTCAAATCTCAAAACATGTCTTCTTATTCATACAGGGGAGTTGAATTTGAAATTTCTAGGGCACAGGCAATACAAGCGATTGCATCAAGAGCAGAAATAAATCCAAACATGAATCCAATTCTTCTCAAGCCGCTAGGAAATTATAATAGTGAAGTTCTTGTAAAAGGTAAGTTTTACAAAAAGATGCATGCAAAGGAATATTACAAAAAATTTGCACTTCAAAAGGGATTAAAAATTGCTACAGAGTCACTTGATTGGCTACAAAAAAACTATGATCTAGTAATAATAGAAGGTGCAGGTTCACCGGCAGAATTTAACTTGGTAAAATACGATATAGCAAATATGAGAATGGCTGAACATTCCAAAGCTCCAGTGATTCTTATCTCTGATATTGATAAAGGTGGTAGTTTTGCTAGTATTATAGGTACACTAGAATTATTAGAAAAGAAATACCAAAAATTCATCAAAGGTTTTGTTATTAACAAATTTAGAGGTGATATGGATTTACTCCGTCCTAGCTTGTACAAATTGAGGCAAAAGACTGGCAAACCAGTTCTAGGAACAATTCCTTTAATGGAATTTGATATTCCTGACGAAGATTCTCTTTCTGCAAATCCAAAACAGGTAATCTGGAACAAAAAGTTTGTACAATATTTAGATGAAGAAATAGGGAATTTAAGTCACATTGTAAAATCTAGTTTGAACATGAAAGCTATAGGTGATTTGATTAAATGATCCTAATACCTGTTTTAGCTGCACTATTCGCATTATCAATAGACTTTGCATTTGGAGATCCAAAAAATAAATTTCATCCCACCGTTTGGGTAGGAACACTAATTGGAAAACTTGTACCATTTGTTAAAAATAATAATCCAACTACTGAGAAGATTGGCGGTTTAATTCTCACAATTTCAGTCACATCTCTAGTTGCATCAATACTTTATTTTCTAAATGTTACACTACATTACCTAAACCAATTTGATTTTAATTTCATGCTTAGAGCTGTTACTTTAATTTTTTCTATCGTGGTTACTGGTTATTTACTTAAAACTACAATTGCCATTAAAGGAATGGAAAAACATGCAACACTAATCATGGACGCACTTTCACATGATAACCTAGATGATGCAAGAACAAAACTTTCTATGATAGTGAAGCGAGATACAAAGAATCTAGATAAGCAACACATTTTTTCTGGAACTTTAGAAAGCATAAGTGAAAACACTGTAGATGGAATTATTGGACCGCTTTTCTACTTTGCAATATTTGGTTTGCCAGGCGCATTTGTCTATAGAACTATAAACACCATTGACTCCATGATTGGTTACAAGACTAGCTTGTTTAGAAATCTAGGTTGGTTTGGTGCAAACTCTGATAAGATACTTAACTTTCTACCCTCCAGAATAACAAGTCTTGTAATGATATTTGCAGTGATGATTCTAAGAGAAAACTGGAGACATTCTCTAGAAATAATGAGGCGTGATGGTAAAAAAACCGAAAGCCCTAATGCAGGATATCCAATGGCAACTTTGGCAGGTGCTCTCTCGGTTAAGTTTGAAAAAATAGATCATTATGTCTTAGGAGATGGAAGTTTGGAATTTACCGAGGACAATTTTAAATCTGCAATATCTATAATGAAATTAACAACAATTCTCTTCTGTGCTATTTTCACAATACCGATGATTGTAGGATTGTCATATCTTGGATGGTGGATACATGTTTAAGGGAATAAGCTCGGTCATTTCATTTTTGACAATTATTCCTTCTAAAAATATGGAACTTGAAGTTGTTGCAAAAAACATGTATCTTTTTCCAATAGCTGGTGCATTAATTGGATTAATCATTGGTGGAGCTGGTTACGGTCTATCTTTATTTTTGCAGCCCTTGATTGTAGGATTGTTACTTACATCTTCAATAGTGATTATAACTGGAATACATCACACAGATGCGCTTTGTGATTTTGCAGATGGAATAATGGTAAAGGGAACAAAAGAAAAAAAACTCAAAGCTATGCGCGATCCAGCAGTTGGTTCTGCTGGAGTAATAATAGTTGTTCTATATGTAGGAGGCATGATAATGGCACTTTCTATGATGAAGGGATTTGCAATATTTCAGGCAATTTTGTTAAGTGAACTTCTTGCGAAATTTGTGATGGTATTGCAAGCAAATAGAGGATCGTCAGCATGGCAAGGCCTTAGCTCGCCATTCACACAATCCATGAAAGATAAAAAGAAGCTTGGTATGGCTGCTGCATTAACAATCATTCCTATTGTGCTAATTGGCGGAATGACTGGTGTGATTGTAATAATTGCAGGCGTAGGATTATCCATTTTACTTCTTGTTGTGGCAAACCGCAGTTTTGGAGGTATCTCTGGTGATGTATTTGGAGCAACCAATGAACTTGTAAGGCTCTCATCACTTCTAATTTTTGCATCATTATGATAGGACTAGTAATGTGTGGTGGTAAGGGTACGAGAATGAATTTACCACTAGAAAAACTTCTCCTAAAATACAAAAATCCAGTCATACAACATGTTATAAATTCGCTTCAAGAATCTGGTTGTTTTTCAAAGATCATCGGAGCTACAAGCTCAAATGCTCCAAGAACCAATGAATTTCTTAAAAGTCTAGGAATTTCTACGATTCAAACGGAAGGAAAAGGCTATGTTAACGATCTTAATCAGATTTTACACAATTTTGATGAACATGTATTTGTAATTTCAGGAGATATGCCTCTTTTAGATGCAAAAATAATTAGAGAAATTGTGCAACTTGTAGATATTAAAAATATGTGGACTGCAGTTCTCTTAAGCAAAAACTTTCTTGACTCATTACACATGAAAGCAGAATATCTCGTAATTTATAATAAAAAAGAATATTCCTATTCTGGTATTTCTATAGTAAATCCAATTAGTTTGTCTGGAATGAAACATGTTGAAGAGTCATATGTGGTACTTGATGACAAAAGAATTGCACTAAATCTAAATACAAAACAAGATTACGATTTACTCGGCACTACCTAATATCTTACCATTTATCTTTGCAATGGAACCTGTTGATTCTGCAAGCAGGTTTCCACAAGATTTGCAAGTAACATTAGTTGCTACATGTGAATAGACAACACTCTCTTCACTACATTCCTTACATTGAATTCTCTGAAACTTGCTACTTGGTTTTGGAATTAAAATTTGTCCTTTTTTCATTATGCTACCAACTCGAACTTTCTCAATCTGATACCTGGCTTATTCCATTTCTTTTTACATTCTGGGCACGTAAGGATAGGTGTAAATTTTTTAGTTGTTTTTGCGGGTTTAGCAAGTTTTGGGAATTTTTGACCACCATAACCTTTCTTGTCTTCTGCGTGCCTTCTTTCACCAATGGCTGAGCCTCTTCTTTTTCCAGCCTTGTATATGGAGATTTTTTGTAAAGTATGTTTTTTACATTTTGGACAATATCGTCTGATCTCCTTTGGCACATTCATAAAATAAAACCGCCCTTGACCGTAATTTAAACATCGCTTTGAATCTATAATAGTAACAAAAGCACACTTTCATCTGTGCAATCTAGCTCGCTTGCTACCATGATTTACTCATTAAATTCAGTGGCAATGGGAGAAAAAAAAGCAGATATGGTTTTGAAGAATTGTAAACTCGTTAATGTCTATTCTAGAGAGGTAATATCTGGTAGCAATGTGGCCATTCTAAAAGATAGGATTGCGTACGTTGGGGCTAATGCTTCTCATACGATTGGGGGAAAAACAGCAGTAATTGATTTACAGGAAAGATTTGTCACACCAGGATTTGCAGATCCACACATACACATAGATCAGTTTGTTTTGCCGTCAGAATTTGCAAAAAAAGCTCTCTTGTGTGGCACCACTTCATTATTTTCAGATCCAATAGATATGGTAAGTGTCTGTGGCTACAAAGGATTCAAGGAATTTATCAGACTTTGTGAAAACTTACCTATCAGACTTTTCCATATGATTCCAGGAGGTTTGCCAGTTGACAGAAAATTTAGTCATGCCAAGACTTTGAGTTTGACTGAAGAAAAATCAGCATTAAATTTAAAAAATGTGCTAGGTCTTGGAGAAGTTTTTTCTTGGACAAAAGTGACAATGAAAGATCCAAAAACCATGCAAACTCTGAAGAATATGATAGAAAATGATTGCGTCATAAATGGTCATACTGCTGGAGCAAGTGATAAAAAATTAAACGCATACATTTCATCAGGAATTCTTTCTTGTCACGAACCCATTGATTATGATCAAGTTATGGAGAGACTGCGACTTGGCATGTGGATAATGATGAGGGAAGGTTCCATCAGAAGGGATTTGGATAAAATTATCCCTAGTGCCTTATCACATGAAACATATCTTGATAGACTGATGTTTTGTTCAGATGGAGTAAACCCGAAAGATCTGTTAGAATTTGGTCTCATTGATCATTGTGTAAGAAAATCAATTGCACTTGGAATGGATAAAATTGATGCAATTTCTATTGCATCCAAAAATTGTTTTGACTATTATAATATGGGACGAGACTACGGTGGTATTGCGCCAGGTAAAATGGCAGACATTCTGGTTTTTGATGACCTTGATAAACTTAAACCAAAAAAGGTCTTTGTTGGTGGCAAACTCGTGATATCTCACGGAGAGATTGTTACAAAGTTTAATGTAACTAAAATTCCAAAATGGATTACAAAAACTGTAAAGACTAGACGAAAGTTCATAGAAAAAGACTTTATCATAAAAAGTTTAGCAAAATCTGTAAAGTCTATGGTAATAAAACTAGATACAGAAATAATAACAAAAAAGGATTATGAGGAACTCCAAACAAGGGATGGAAACGTCACGTCATCTTTTGACAGGGATGTATGGAAAGTTGCAGCAATTGATAGGACACATGGAACTGGCAAATTCGCTGTAGGTTTCTTGAAAAACTTTGGTGCAGATATTGGGGCTTTTGCTTCCACACAAAGCTTTCATGAAAATGACATGATTGTAATTGGTTCTAATGAAAAAGACATGGCTTTTGCGGCAAACAAATTGTCAGAAGTACAAGGAGGAATCATAGCAGTAAAAAATCAAAAAATATTGGCAATCTATTCTCTTCCTGTTGCTGGTCTAATATCTAAACTACCATTTGAAAATGCACTTTTAGAATTTTCAAATCTTAATGCAAAAATTATTGATGCTGGATGCAAGTTCAAAAATCCCCATCTGATCCCACTTTTTTTGTCATTCCTTGCCTTACCGGAAGTAAGAATTCTATACAGCGGAATTGTAGATATTAAAAATAGAACATACATTGACATTTTGAATCACCCTAAGACGTAACAGAACTTGAATCAAAGGTATTAAAAGGGGTAATCAATTATCGACAATCAGGGAATAATTTTGGCTTCAATTCAACAAACTCCACAAGGTCCTGTACTAGTGTTAAGAGAAAGTGCACTTCAACAAAAAGGCAGGGATGCACAAAAAAATAACATAGCTGCAGCAAAATTGGTAGCAGAACTTGTACGTACAAGCCTTGGTCCACGAGGAATGGATAAGATGCTTGTAGATTCCCTAGGCGATGTTACAATAACAAATGACGGTGCTACAATTCTCAAAGAAATCGATGTTCAACATCCGGCTGCAAAAATGATGGTAGAAATTGCAAAAGCAGTAGATAACGAAGTTGGAGATGGAACAACATCTTCCGTTGTATTTGCTGGTGCTCTCTTGGCAAAGGCGGAGGAACTTTTGGATAAAGATGTTCATGCTACTGTAATAATAGAAGGCTATCAAGCTGCAGCAGAAAAAGCACTTTCACTTCTTTCAGAACTTGCAAAAGCTGTAGATCCACGTGAAAAGGAAACTCTTCTCAAAATAGCAAAAACAAGCATGGAATCAAAATTAATCTCAGATGATAGTGATATGCTCTCAAAACTTGTGGTAGATTCTATTCTACAGGTGGTAGATAAACAAGGCGAATCCTACAAAGTAGATTTGGATAACATTAAAGTAGAAAAGAAAGCTGGTGGATCAATAAGAAATACCTCACTTATCAAAGGAATTGTTTTGGATAAAGAAGTGGTACACAGTGGCATGCCAACTAAAATTGAAAAAGCAAAAATTGCACTAGTAAATTCTGCACTTGAAATTGAAAAAACGGAAATGAGTGCAGAAATTCGAATTACTGATCCAACGCAAATGCAGATGTTTCTTGAAGAAGAAAACAGAATGCTCAAAACAATGGTAGACAAAATACATGAGATCGGCGCAAACGTACTGATATGTCAAAAAGGTATTGATGACATAGCACAACATTATCTTGCAAAACAAGGTATTCTTGCTGTTAGACGAGTAAAAGAAAGCGATATGACAAAACTCGTAAAAGCAACAGGTGGAAGAATTATCACAAACCTTGATGACATCACAATAAAAGATCTTGGTTCTGCTGAACATGTAGAACAAAGAAAGGTTGAGACAGACAAATGGGTGTTCGTTGAGGGATGCAAAAACCCACGTGCAATAACACTTCTTCTAAGAGGTGGCTCACAAAGAGTAGTAGATGAAGTAGATAGATCAATGCATGATGCCTTGATGGTAGTTAAAGATGTAATGGAAAAACCAGCAATTGTTGCAGGTGGAGGCGCCCCTGAAGAATTTCTTGCTTCAAGTCTTAAGGATTGGGCTGATCGCTTTGAGGGAAGAGAACAACTTGCAATAAAAAAATATGCAGAAGCTCTTGAAATAATTCCTCTTACAATTGCAGAAAATGCCGGTATGGATCCAATTAACACAATGATTACACTTAGAGCAAAACAGTCTCAGGGAAGAAAGTGGACTGGAATAGATGCAAGAAATACTCGCATAGCAGATATGTTTTTACTTGATATCATTGAGCCAGTAGCAGTAAAAGAGCAGATAATTAAATCTGCTACTGAGGCAGCCTGTATGATTTTGAGAATTGATGATGTAATAGCCTCCTCAGGTGGCAAAGGTGGCGGCGGACATGGTCCTCCAATGGGCTAAAACTTTCTCATGCTAGAGCAGTTACAAAATCTTAATTTTGTTGGCTCTGTTGTTGTTTTAAATGATTTTTTTCTAGACAGAATAATAAAGATAGATGACATTACAAAATTATTTGATCTTGTTTTACAAAAAAAAACTCTTGGAGGAAGCATAAGGGATATTCCTCAGGTTGATTTGAAAGGAGGCAATGCAACAAATGTTGCATTTGCCCTTGCAAGACTCGGTGCTCCAGTTTCATTGATTACTGTCGCAGATAAGACCTGTTCACAAATTCTTCAAGATACATTTTCAGAGTTTCCAAAATCAGCTTTGTATATTATTGACGGAAAACCAGGCATGACTACCTCGTTTGAATTTAACAACAATGGAAGTGTTGTGAATGTAATGTTGTCAGATCTAGGAGACAATGAAAATTTTGGACCTGAAAAACTTGGTCCAAAAGAACAAAATGCAGTGAAAAATGCTGATGCAATAATAGTAACAAACTGGGCAAGCAATAAGAAAGGCACAGAACTTTCAAAATTTGTATTTGAAAAATCACTAAAATCTTTACATTTTTTGGATCCAGCTGATATACAAACAAGACAAGGTGAATTCAAAATGGCGATATCTGAGCTTGCACCAAATCTTCATTCTCTATCTCTAAATGAAAACGAATGCAACTTGCTTTTGAAACAATTTGGACTAGGAAATATAACTAGAGAAAATGAAACTAAAAAACTCATTTCTGAACTCTCAGAAAAAGCATCAGTACCAATCGATTTACATACTACTTTTGGAGCTTTTTGGTCAAACGGTAAAGAGACAGCATTTGCAAAATCTTTTCCTACTGTAGTAAAGTTTGTTACCGGCGCAGGGGATGTCTGGGACGCTGCAAATATCTTGGGTTATCTTGCAAATCTTGAACCAAAAGAAAGATTACTTTTTGCAAATGCCACTGCATCGTTGTATATTAGTAATTCAAATGGGATGTCACCAACAATGCAAGAAGTATTATCATTGGTTACTGAGGTTCAATAGTTGCTGGAGGCTTGCTTGAAATTACGTAGCTTACCCATACAGCATCCTCCACCTCATTAGTAATTCGATTGCTTATTTTCTCTAAGATATTAGCAGGAAGCCTTGTCCAGTCAGCAGTCATTCCATCTATAGAATCCACTACTCTGACAGTAACAATATAACCATATTTTCGTTCATCTCCTACCACTCCTACTGCTTTATCATCTCCTACTGCTGCATAAGCTTGCCAAACTTTATCATGTAAATTTGCTGTGACAAGTTCATCTTCAACAATCTTGCTTGCAAGCTTACAAATTTGCAGTTTCTTTTCCGTCACTTCTCCAATTATTCTAACTGCAAGACCAGGTCCTGGAAATGGGTGGCGATTTAACAATTTATCAGGTACTCCAAGAGACTTTGCAACCTTTCTTACCTCGTCTTTATAGAGAAAACGTAATGGTTCTAATACCTGCATGTTAAGCCATGAAGGCAAGCCACCTACATTATGGTGTGTTTTTATCACTGCAGCAGGTCCTTTTGAAACACCACTTTCAATTACATCTGGATAAAGTGTTCCCTGAGCCAACCATTTGAAAGGGCCGTTTTTTTCAGCAAACTCTGTAAATACCTGAACAAATTCTTCTCCAACAATTTTTCTTTTTTGTTCAGGCTCTGCTACTCCTTTTAATCTTTTAAGAAACCTTTCTTTTGCATCTATGTGTGTAAAGTTCACTGCAAAATTATTTTTGAACATGTTTTCTACTTCGTGCTCTTCCTTTAATCTTAAGAGACCATTATTCACAAATACGCACTCGAGTCTGTTTCCTATTGCTTTTTGAATCAAAAGCGCGACTACTGTTGAATCTACTCCACCACTTATACCACAAAGGACATCACCATCTATCTTTGAAATTTCAGTTACAGTGGTTTCAATAAAGTTTTCAATTGTCCAATCCTGTTTTGCCCTGCAGATATTTATTACAAAATTCCTAAGAATTTCTGTGCCTTTCTCAGTGTGGACTACTTCTGGATGAAATTGTATTCCATAAATTAGCTTTTGTTTATTTGCAATAGCGGCTGCATGAGAACTTTCAGTATGACCTATTATGTCAAAACCATTTGGAATTTTTTCTGCTGCATCTCCATGACTCATCCATGCCCTTATTGATTTGCCCATACCAGATAGCAAATCAGAATCATTATCTACAGTAAGCGAGGAGGAACCGTATTCCTTATTTGCACGCTTAACCTTGCCTCCAAAATTATTAACTATCAATTGATGGCCATAACATATTCCCAAAACAGGAAGCCCAATATCAAATATACCTGTTTTTGGTTTTGGTGAGTCATTATTATAAACACTGGCAGGGCCTCCAGAGAAGACGATTCCTTTTGGATTCAATTTTTTTAGCTCTTCAAGTGATATGTCAAAAGGTACGAGTTCTGCATATACAGAAAACTCTCTAATTCTTCTACAAATTAGGTGACTGTACTGTGATCCAAAATCTAAAACAACTATCTTGTCCATAACTTCACTTTTCTGAATTCTCAATCATACGGGAAAATGACCATGATGCGGTGTTTATGATTTCATTTACTCTTTCTCTTTCACGATAGTTTTTGATCAAAATTTCTCTGATTTTATTTCCATCTTTATTTATTATGCAATTGATTACTGCGTCTTCTGATATACTTCCCTTTTGTACCTCCAAATTATCTTTGTTTTCCATTCCACCAATTATTCTGCCTAGGAAAAATGACTTGAATGGTTGAGTTTCTGTATCTAATATTACGTCTTCAGATGGAATAATTACAACCTCATCTGGTGTGACATGTGCGTTTGCAATAATCTTATTATCTACACTTCTTTTGATTGGTATCATAGTTTTGTCTGATAATGTTGCTCCTTTCTGCTCGCTCTTTGATATAAAAGAAGATGCCTTGCTGAAGCTAGATTGTTTTATAACCGAATCTAAAATAACAAGATTTTTTTCTAATCTTTCCATGTCTTTTTGGTGCTTTTCGATCTCCTCAGAAATCCATTCTTTTAACTCTAAAATATCTCGAATCTGCTCTTCTGAGTAATCCATGTTTTTTTTAATAGTACATGGATAATAAATATTAAAATGTATTAGATCTTAGAGTATCTCTCCAAGATCTGCATATCTTATCTTGTTAAAACCCTTGATTTGCTTTGATGTAGTGTATAATTCTGAATGATTCTGCAGCGCAAGCCATTCCAAAAGCTCCTTCCCACGTCTAAGTTTTCTAATCTTTGTAGTTCTGTTGATAACTTTATTTTTGGAATATCTTCCTATCTTGGTTCCAAAATCCATTCCAAACAAAATAATTTTCTTTGCACCAAAGTATTTAGCTAAAAAAACACATCTGTCCCCATCTGTAAATCCGCCAAAATTATGAATATTTCTAAATGGTTTTCCTTCTGTAGTTCCTAGACAATATTTGAAACCTGATGCCAAGTATAATTTATCTATGTTATCTCCATGTGCATGCACTATCATGATTCCATTTTCCTTACCTGCTTTTTTTAAAAATTTTTGATCACCGTCAAGATCTGTAACTACAATATCACACTTAATCTTGTTTTCAATCAGTGGTTTAGTTGCACCGTCTGCCACTATCTTTATTATGTTTTTATATTTTTTTAAGAAAGGTATTGATTGATTAAGCGAAGAACCAGCTCCAATGACAAAAACAGTTTGATTTTTCATCTTTTCTTCTAATTTTTTTAAAGGAAATTTTGTTCTCAAAATAGAACTTAGAACTCTAGCAGATTGTGCATCTTTTCTTCTACTATATCGAAACTCTTTCAATATTTCAGTATATTTTTTCTCCCATCCCTTTAGTTTCATGTAAATCTAAATGTATGAGGGGTAAATCATAAACCATGTGAATAGATTAGGCCCAGTTTCTGTAGGGGGATTTAATCCAGTACGAATAATGGGAATAATTAACACTAGTCCTGAATCATTTTTTAAGGAATCTGTAATAACTGATTCAAAAACCATAGCTCAAATGATAAAAGAAATGGAAGATGAGGGAGCAAATTTTGTGGATGTGGGAGGTATGTCTACTGCTCCATATCTGAATACTTTAATTTCTGAAAAAATGGAAATTGCAAGAATAACTAGGGCAGTTAAAGTAATTCAAAAAGTTTCTAACATCCCAATTTCGGTTGATACTTGTAGGGCTCAAGTTGCAAAGTCTGCACTAGAACTTGGTGTAGACATTGTCAATGACATTTCTGGGCTTAAATACGACAAAGATATGAGAAAAATTGTAGAAAAATTTGAACCTTCTCTTATTTTGTGTGCTTATAGTAAAAACGTGATAAGAGGAAATCAACTCAGGCAAACAAGAAATCTTATACATGAAAGTCTTACAATTGCAAAATCTGCAAATATTTCATCTGACAAAATTGTCATCGACCCAGCAATTGGATTTTTTAGAAAATCAGGAAAGAACAATTTTTTCACAAAAATAAATTCAGATTGGCTAAAAAGAGATCTATTGATTTTAAATAATTTGAAATTAATCAAACAGAAAAACCCAATGCTTGTTTCTGTTTCACGTAAATCATTTATTGGAAGTTTATTAAAAATAAAAAATCCTAATGAACGACTCTACGGTTCTATTGCTGCTGAAGTAATTGCAGTTCTTAATGGTGCAGATATTATAAGAACACATAATGTAAGGGCAACTAGAGAGGCAATTCAAATTGCACAAAAATTATCTTCTCGTTTCAGGAAAGGCTTATAACACAATTTCATTTTACACTAGAAGGTTTAGTTGGAAATACGAGAAGGATTAACGTTTGATGACGTACTCCTCGTTCCTAAACGATCGAGTATAGTTACTAGATCACAGACTAACCTAAAAACTCAACTTTCTAGAAACCTTTCTCTTAACATTCCTATAATCAGTGCAAACATGGATACAGTGACTGAATCTGCCATGGCAGTTGCAATGGCGCGTGAAGGGGGGATTGGAATAATACATCGATTTCTCACAATCTCTGAACAAGTAAATGAGGTACTCAAAGTCAAACGTTCAGGAAGCATAATTATTGAAAATCCATATTTTATCAGACCAGATCAAACTGTAAAAGAAGCTGTAGAGTATATGCGAGAAAAAGGTGTGTCCGGTCTTTTAGTTACTGATGATGATATGAAACTAGAGGGAATATTGACAAGACGTGATATCGTTATGCTAGAGCCGGATGATCAGAAAAAACTTGTAAAAGATGTTATGACAAGTGATGTGATTACTGCAAATTTTGGAGTCGGTATTTCTGAAGCAAGAGAAATTTTGCGTAAAAATTGTATTGAAAAATTACCACTCTTAAATGAAAGGGGACATGTAAAAGGACTGATTACAAGTAAGGACATCATCAATGCAGGTAATTATCCAGCTGCTTCAAAGGACAAAAAAGGTAGACCGCTAGTTGGAGCTGCAGTAGGAGTAAAGGGAGACTTTATGGAAAGAGCAGAAGCCCTACTTGATGCTGGTGCAGATGTGATTGTAGTTGATATTGCACACGGACACAGTGATAATGCCCTAAATACAGTACGTATAATCAAAAAAGCATTTCCAAATAGTGAACTTATAGCAGGAAATGTTGCAACAGCTCAAGGAACAGAGGACCTAATCAAAGCAGGTGTAGATGCAGTCAAAGTTGGAGTAGGATCAGGTTCAATTTGTATAACAAGAGTGATAACTGGTTCTGGTGTGCCACAACTGACAGCAGTATTTGACTGTGCAGAAATTGGTAAAAAACATGGCATTCCCATCATCTCTGATGGTGGAGTGAGAACTTCAGGTGACGCAACAAAAGCACTTGCAGCAGGTGCATCAACAGTTATGGTTGGTAGTATTCTTGGCGGGACAGATGAAAGTCCTGGCTTACCTGTGATGAGAAATGGAAAGAGATTCAAAATTTACAGAGGCATGGCTTCGTTTTATGCATCCCTTGGAAGAAAGTCCAAAGAAACAGGTACTCTTTCTATTGGTGATGATCTTAATGATTATGTTGCAGAAGGTGTGGAGGCGATGGTTCCGTATAAGGGAAGTGTAAATGATATCATTAAACAATTAACTGGTGGAATACGTTCAGGATTAAGCTACTGCGGTGCAAACACCATTCCACAAATGCAGGAAAATGCAGAATTTATGAAAATGTCAAGAGCAGGATTTGTAGAAAGTCAACCACACGACGTAGATTTAATGTAATCCACTTTTAAATATAGTATAAAGATAATATTCAATATGCTTACTAAAAAGACAGCAATTGGAATGGGAATAGGAGGTCTTGCAATTGCATTAGGTACATATTTTATGATCCTAACTATCTCATCTAATGCTCATCAAGTTAGCGATGTTGTTGATATTGGAAAAAATGACGTCTTTCAATTTGATACACAAAAACATTTCCATGAACAACTTAACGTTACTGGAAATTTTTTTCATATAAAATTAAAATCACCATCTAATGGATTACAGGTAGATAATGATTTTAAAAAACAGATAAGCTTTGATTGGTATAGTCTTGTGGATGGACAAAATTTTATTAATATAACAAATACGGGAGATTCAATTCTTCATGTATCAGGTACGCTAGAAGCAACAACAAATCCGTTGATTTTCACATCTCACCTAATAGTAATATCCTCTGGCGTACTAATTATTGGGATAAGTGCAGCTTTCTCAATCAGAAAACCAAGAGGTTTTTAGCTCAATTCTGCACGTGGATATGAACCAAGCACTTTGAGAAATAACGTATTTTGTTTTATCTTTTCAAGCATGTCTAGAATATGAGAATCTTCTTGGTTGCCCTCAAAATCAACATAGAAATTGTATTCCCATGGCGTGGATTTTGTCGGTCTAGATTCTATTTTTGTTAGATTTATCTTATTTGCATTAAATTTTTCAAGGATGCTGTAAAGTGCCCCAGGAACATGCTTTATGGAAAAAATTATCGAAGTTTTATCTTTAGCTGTCTTTTCTTGTTTTTTATTTGCAAGAATTAAAAATCGTGTATAATTATTCATATTGTCTTCTATTCCTTCTTTTATTATAGGAACTCTGTAGATCTCAGCAGCTTTTTTACTTGCAATACATGCCAAATTATCCTTTTTTAATTCAAGAAGAATCTTGACACTTCCAGCTGTATCATAAGTGGGTATTGGCTTTAGTTTGTGTTCTTGAATGAATTTTCTACACTGTCCAAGAGCTTGGGGATGGGAATAAACAGTATCGATTTTTTCTAAACTATCAAACCCTATGAGACAATGTTTTATTCTGTGATAAATCTCACCTACTACATTTAACTTGGTTGTTAAAAGAAGATCATAACTTTCACCTACACTACCTTCAAGTGAATTTTCAACTGGTAATATTGCATAATCAGATTTACTTTGTTCTGTTGATTCTAAAACTTCGTAAAAAGTTGGATATGATATTGTTTGCACATCTTCTTTGAAAAAATGAATTGCCGCTGCTTCACTATAAGCACCTCTTTCTCCTTGAAATGCAGTTCGAAGCATTGTCTTTACTTGGAACCGAGTTTTATAAAATCGCTGTTTCCAAACTTACTTGAAAGCTTCCTTTCTTCAATATAGCCACAATCAACACATTTTACATTTCCACCAATCGCGACTACCTTTCCTGCACATTTGTTACATTGTGTAAACAATACCCCAAGTTCTGGTTCGCTGATTGTAGCATGGATTGCTCCATTTAGATGACTTATGACCTTTACCATGACTATATCACTAACTCTTGCTATGATTCTTTTCTTTGCACCCTTTGCTTGACATATGCATTCAAGTCCAGAATGAGTTGGTTTTCCATTAATGTAAAGTATGGCTACTGCAAACATGTTATTCATAAGTGCAGATACATTTCCAATTACTAGATCGTTTACCTGTGGAACTGCCGGCGTCTTTATCCGATTAATTTTTGCAATTCGATTTGTTTTATCAAAATCACTAGTGCCAATCACAACTGATCTTATGATATGATTATCATCAAATGTGTTAATACCAGTTTCAAATTCTTCAATGATTGCAATCTTATCGCCTGGTAAACTTGGCTTTTGAGACAATGTATAAATTTTGAAATTTGGTGATTATAATTGTTTATGGGTACAAATAGGCAGAAAATCAAACTAATCACATAATTTCATCTAATTATCTAACAATTTAGAACTCTTGTAATTAAAATAAACAAATCTATCTAAAATCATGGTTTTCCTATCATGCGGACATTCTTTCAGAAGGATGTGAAAGTAACAATTGTCCTATAATTTAATAGAATTTGTTCAGGAAGAGATTGATTCAGGTATAGGTGAGATTGGAAGGTTACAATTTATTTTAAATTCACTCAAGGAAAATAAGCCTCTCTATCGATGTGATCGAAAGTACCTTGAAGATCGAATTTCAAAATACGCTAAAAAAATGGCTATCTTAAAAAATGAGATAGAAAACGTATTCAAAACCAATAAAAATCAAAATATAGTTAGGATAGCAAATCTTCAGGACTATAATACCAGATCAGGACATGATCAACAAACTACAATATTTTTAAATAAATCAGAAATGATGATTCAACCAGATATACAAAAAACTATATTAGAAGTAAGAAAAAAATTGGAAAATGTACTAGAAAGGATTGAAAGACTTGAAAGAAACTTCCAAGAAGAATCAAAATTTGAACTAATAACGCCTGAAGTTGAACAAAATTACTTGACAAATGAATTACATGATTTTACTAAGAAGAAGGAGTTGAATAATACTAAGGTCGAATTCTTTGGAAAAAATAAAAACAAACAAAAAATGGATAAGAATCTTCTTACTATTGCTAAAGTATTACTAGTGATGACAATTGTGACAATTGTCCCTGCGATTGTGATTCTATTGTTTTTTGGCACCTTAGAAGGAAAGTTGACATGGCAAAATAATGAAATAACTTACAGTGATGTTAGTGGAATACTACGTTCGCTTTTATTTGTACTTGTCCTTGTTTTAGTGGCTTGGCCAGCATTTGGAATTATCTCCGTCATAAATAATAAGAGAACAAAAATCAATCACAAGTTATGAAATTATGATCACCATTTAGCTGGATTGTAATTGTTTATAGCCAATGTGGAATTTGCAAAAATCCATCTATACTCTCATTTTTTAAGAGTTTTAAAAGGGCATTTGCTTGTGGCGTTGAAAGCACCGGTTTTTGGAAATGGTTGTCTATTGATATTCTGGGACATGCAACCTGGATGAACGCATCAATTCCCTTCAGATTACCTAGCTTGTCATCAGTGATATCAGTAAGGGCAAAGAGTTGTACTTTCTTTCCAGCTTTTTCAAGCTCTTTTTTAAATTTTAGGGCAGTTACTTTTGAAAACTGGCCTTCCTTTAGACCAATGACAATTCCAAAGGTTTCTGCTTCCATTGCTTTGTATACAGAAAGGATTGCTTTCTTTTGCAATTTTTCAGAAAACTCTGTCACTTCTCTTATCTCTTCAAAATATGGATCAAGAATGAAAGTTGGCTTACCAGTAGAAAGGGCTATCCCAGCAGCATGAAAAGAGCTTTGACCCAAAAATACATTTGCATCTACACTGTTTTTTGTTTGTGATGTTGGATAAAACTCACATCCAAAAACCTGACCATCATTTAGTTGTCCTTTTCCATCTCCAATTTTAACTATGATTCCTCCTTCCTCAAGAATTTTTTTTACTTTTTCAATCTCTAAAAGATGTTGACTATCTGTAACAAGTGAAACTGTTTTTCCTGCAAGCTCAACAGCACATTTTCTTGCAACCTTTTCAAAAGAAATGTTATCATAAGCATCTATGAGAACAACACTTTCCCCAAAATTAGTTGAATTTATTGTGTGACCTATGTGAAATAGTATTTCTGCTCCAAGAACTTTGGCCCCATTAGTGTTCATATCACATGTTCCAAAACAAGTGTCTGCAAGTACATACGCTGGTAAATCAAACTTTTCCATTATTTTCGATGCGGTTTCTTGAATTTTTGGTAATAATCCATCTGGACCATTCAAAGCTACTGAAACCGGTCTTCGTTTTTCTATTTCATCAAAAATTCTTTTTTCATCAATTACTATCATTTACTTCAAATCTCATCATTTTTAATTTAAATCAACCGACGTTACACAATATTTAATATAACATGAACTAAACACCAAGACATGGCTATTGCGTTTGTTCTGATAAATGCAGAACTAGGAGCAGAAAACGAACTTGTAAATCAATTAAAGGCCATTGAAAATGTAAAGTACGTTTACGTTCTTTATGGCGCATATGATCTGGTAGTAAAGATTGAAGCTCCAAATAGCGAGGTACTTAAAAAAACTATCTCAAATAACATAAGACAACTCAAAAATGTACGTTCCACACTTACGATGACGGTTATTGATGAAAACTGAGTCTATACTTCACATAGGTTTTGATGACACAGATTCAAGAAAGGGTATGTGTACTACATTTCTTGCATACAAGATTGTTGAATATCTCAAAAAAGAACGAGCCAAGTTTCTAGATTATCCGTATTTAATTAGATTTAATCCAAATATACCTTGGAAGACACGTGGAAATGGAGCTGTAGCATTAAAGATTAAAACTGATAAACCAGAATCTATTAAAAAAAATGTTATTGAGTTTATTAGAAAATATTCTGCAATAAAGGATGGCGCAAATCCCGGTCTTATTTTTTATCAAAATGAAAAAATTCCTTTACACTTTGCTGAATTTGGACACAGAGCATTATGTAGTTTAATTAATAGAAATAATGCAAAAGAATTTGTTTCAAAAAATGGATTAGAATCATTTTATCTTGGTAATGGTCAAGGTTTGGTTGGGGCTATAGGTGCAATAGGGTATGCTTTTGATGATTATACTTATGAATTAATTAGTTATAGAAATAAATCAAATTGTGGAAAGAAAAGGGAAATTTTCAAACAAAGTGTAAAGAAAATGCAGGAGTTAACATATCCAAATACATTTAACAGCTTTGATGAAGAAAAAAATAGAATTCTAATTGCTCCTCATGGACCAGATCCAGTTTTTTTTGGTATTCGAGGTGAAGACATCAACTCTGTAATTCATGGTAAATCCCTAGTACACTCTCCTGAAAAATTTGATGGTTATATGATATTTAGAACAAACCAAGGCACAGGAGCTCATTTAAAAAATGAACTTGATGTTCATAATTTGAAACCATTCTCATCTGGGTATGTTACTGGAAAGATTTCCGATGTACCTAAAGTGGAGATAGGCGGACATGTGATTTTTTCCATAATAAAAGATGATCAAAAAATCAAATGTGCAGTTTACAAACCAACAAGATTGACTAAAATCACATCAAAGATGATCAAAGGAGATGTGATAAAAGTTGGCGGCGGGGTACGAAAAGCAACTAAATTTCATCAAAGAATTCTAAATGTAGAGTTTCTTGAAGTTTTGAGGCTGGAAAAAAACATGAAAGCAGTTAATCCTCTTTGTCATGCCTGTTATAAAAGGACAAAATCCAAGGGCAAAAATCAAGGCTTTGAATGTGTAAAATGCAAGAAAACATTCTCAAATAAAACATTTGAAGAAATTCCAAGAGAAATTGAATGCAGACTTTATGTACCCGCTCTTTCTGCACACCGACATTTGACTAGACCAATGCAAAGAATTGGAAAATTAAACAATAAAATCGAATTTGATAACTCAAGAAAATGGTTTCATACCTCAAAATCTGGGCAAATAGTGAAATCCAAAACTTGAAATTAAAATAAATACTAGAAAACTAAACCACTAATTTAATCAAATTCTTTGTAATTTGTGAAGAAAATAGCGGGGAGTAGATTTGAACTACTGATTTGCGGGTTTCTCATCAGTTTTGATTATGAGCCCGCCGGGATGACTTTGCCCAAGTAGTCTGGCTTCCCCACCCCGCTAACTGAAAAGATGTCTGAGGGTGATATATACGCTTTATCTAATTTTAGAAATTATTAATAGGATTTGTAAAGTGTCATACTTGTGGATAAAAAAATTAGGATAATAGGAATTATTGCAGCAATTGCAGCTTCCATTATAATTTTAACATCACCATCTAATTCTGTTGTAATACCAAAACCAACTGCTAGCTCAATTGGAACAGATGCTGTACAAATTGTTGCGACAAACTTGCAAAAACCTTGGTCTTTAGATTTTATAAATGACAAAACTTTCTTTACTGAAAAGATAGGTCGAATAAGAGTCATAGATGGTGGTGTTTTAGTAGCAGAGCCAGTTGCAGACTTGAAAGTGGCAGATGTTACTGATGGCGGCTTACTTGGACTTGTACTACATCCAAATTTTGTAAAAAATCATTATCTGTATGTATTTTACACATATCAGGAAGGGGATAAACTTTTGAACAAAGTTCTCAGGATAACTGAATTAAATAACAAGATCTCTGACGCTCAGGTTATTTTGGATAAAATTCCTGGTGCTGAATTTGATGATGGAGGAGTTATAAAATTTGGCCCTGATAAAAAATTGTACATAGGTACAGGTGACGCAACAAATGATACTGCGTCTCAAGATCTGAAATCACTTGCTGGAAAAATTTTAAGATTAAATGATGATGGTTCTATACCATCAGATAATCCAATAGCAGGATCTCCAGTTTTTTCATACGGACATCGGGACCCACAAGGTCTGACATGGGATAACTATGGTAACCTATACGAATCAGAACAGGGACCTACTAAAAATGATGAAATTAATCTTATAAAATCTGGACAAAACTATGGCTGGCCAGAACAGGAATGTTCAGGATCTAAAGAATATGTAGATGCCTTGGTTTGTTATAACCCAAGCTTAGAACCAGGAGGAATTGCGTATTATTCTTCTGGCAAGCTTGATCTTGGAAAGGGTCTAGTAATGGCTACATTAAGGGGAACAAACCTTTACCAATTAACAATAGAAAATGGAGCAATTACATCACAAAAAATCATATTGGATGGATTGGGAAGAATTCGTGATGTCAATATGGGACCTGATGGTTATCTTTACATTCTTACAGGAAACACAGATGGAAGAGGATTTCCAGACAAGGCAGATGATAAACTATTGAGGATAGTAAAATAAATTGGCAGATTCATCAATCCCTAAATTTCATGAAAAAAGTAGAGAAGAACGGATAAAAAAAATAGCATCATTTTCCAGTCTATCAAAGAAAGACATTGCGATCTTAAAAAATGAAGGTGGAATTTCCTTTAATGATGCAAACAATATGGTTGAAAACGCTATAGGTACAGTATCATTTCCACTTGGAATAGCAACTAACTTTCGGATAAATGGCAAAGACTATCTTATTCCAATGGTAATAGAAGAGTCATCTGTTATAGCAGCTGCCTCAAAAGCTGCAAAGATAGCAAAAAAACGTGGAGGATTTACTATGAAGGCAGATGATTCCTACAGTATTGGACAAATCCAAGTAGTAGATGTTAAAGTAAAATCGGCAATGTCTAAAGTTATGAGTTCTAAAAAAGAAATCATAAAACTTGCTAATTCAAAAAGCAAAACACTTTCCAAAATGGGAAAGGGTGTAAAACAAGTTACCTGTAAAAAAGTAAATAGCGATTCTGGATCAATGCTGATTGTTGAGCTTCTAATAGATGTTGGAGATGCAATGGGAGCTAATGTCACAAACACAATGTGTGAAGGTGTGGCTCCTTTGATTGAAAAATTAACTGGAGGACGAGTAATTCTTAGAATACTTTCGAATTATTCTACAAAAAGGCTAGTACGAGGCACAGCTATCTTTGATAAAGAAGAACTTGGAGGTCAAGAAATTGTTGACAATATAATATTAGCATATCAATTTGCAGCAAATGATCCATATCGTGCTGTCACTCACAATAAAGGAATCATGAATGGAATAATTGCAGTTGCCAATGCTACAGGTCAAGACACAAGAGCTATAGAAGCAGCTGCACATGCATATGCATCAAGAACAGGAAGATACGGTTCACTTACAGAGTGGAAAAAAGGCAAGGATGGAAACTTGATTGGTAAAATAGAATTGCCAATGTCTGTTGGGATAGTAGGTGGAATTGTAAATGTTCATCCTATGATTAAGGTATGTACAAAAATTCTTGGAACAAAATCTGCAAAAGAACTTGCATGTATCATTGGAGCAGTTGGGCTTGCCCAGAATTTGAGTGCAATACGTGCACTTGCATCTGAAGGAATACAAAAAGGACACATGAGACTACATGCAAGAAATATTGCAGCAAGTGCAGGTATTACTTCAGATAAGATAAACAAGGTAGCTAGACAAATGATAAAAGAAGGAAACGTCTCAGGACACAGAGCTAAAGAAATACTCAAAAAACTTTAGCGACCAAGATATATATCTAAAAACCCCTCAAGGACTACGTTGAATTCAGTTAAATTTGCAATTCCTAAAGGTAGTATTGAGGAAGCTACTTTCAAGATTCTAGAACAGTCCTGGACTAAGGTAAGACGTAGAGAACGAACCTACAGAGTTGTGTTAGATGATCCACAAATTACAGTAAAGATGTTAAGACCACAAGAGATTCCAAATCTTGTCTTTGACGGATTATACGATGTAGGGATAACAGGAAAAGATTGGGTGAAAGAAACAAACGCCGATGTACAAACTCTTTTGGATCTAGAATATGGTAAAATAAAACTAGTCATTGCAATCCCAGATTCTTATAATTTCAAATCACTTGATGAAATGATCTTATCATATGCAAAAAAGAAAAAAATTCTTAGGATTTCTTCAGAATATCTTACAACTGCGGCAAAATTCATAAAGCAATCTAAAAACTACAAAAAACTTTATGGCTCAAAAGAACCACTAATCATAACTCCTTGGATGAGAATTGGTTCAAACAAAAATGTCCAGATCTTTCTTTCTTTTGGTGCCACAGAAGCAAAACCTCCTGAGGATGTAGATGCAATTATGGATGTAACTGAAACTGGTACTACCTTAACTCAAAATCAACTTAAAATAATTGATACTGTAATGGAATCTACTGCCATCTTAATTGCAAACAAGTCATCACTAAAAAATAAAGCAAAAAGAGAAAAGATCTATGATATTGTAACCTTACTGAGAGGCGCAGTAGAGGGAAGAAAGCACCTACATCTTTTCCTAAACGTGCGTACACAAAACCTTGATCGATTGTTAAAAGAACTCCCTTCACTCAAACGTCCTACAATTAGTCCATTAAGTGAAAAAGGCTGGTATGGAATAAACACAGTAATCCCAAAATCTGAATTACACAAACTTGTTCCAAAACTTAGAAAGATCGCACAGGGATTAGTAGTTCACGAACCAAAACAAATACTGGCCCTTGAGGAGATAAAACGTGATGAGGAAAATTGATGAGAATCATTTCAGTTCGAAATATCAACACTACGATAGAATCTGTACGGCCAAAAATTAATCAACAAAACAGGAATATTGTCAAGTCCATCATCTTAGATGTAAAAAAAAGAAAAGATAAAGCAATAAAAGAATATGAAAAAAAATTCATGGGCGCTAATCTTAAATCAATAAAGGTTTCACAGACCGAAATTAAAAATGCATATTCCAAAGTAACAAAAGAACAGATTACTGCAATTAAACTAGCAAAAAAAAGGTTAGAAAAATCAGAACTTGCTGTAAAGAACCTACTCAAAAAAATTGTATTACAAATTGATGGAATAAAAATAAACCGAGATTTTATTCCTCTTCAAAGTGTAGGTTGTTACATCCCTGGTGGAGCTGCTAGATATCCCAGTACTGTAGTAATGTCTGTTACCCCTGCAAAAGTAGCTGGAGTTAAAAAAATTATTTGTGTGACACCTCCAAACAAAAATGGCATGATTGATCCATTGACTCTTGTTGCTGGCGACATTTGTGGGATAGACGAATTTTACAAAACTGGCGGTGCACAGGCAATTGCCGCGCTAGCATATGGCACAGAATCAATATTAAAAGTAGACAAGATAGTTGGACCAGGGGGTTCATTTGTAACCCTTGCTAAATCATTTGTAAGTGATACTGTTTCAATCGATATGATTGCAGGTCCAACGGAATTGGCAATTATAGCTGATTTAACAGCAAATCCTGATCTGATTGCTTCCGATTTGATATCGCAAGCAGAGCACAGTCCAGAAACAATGTGCTGTTTGATAACAACCTCAACAAAACTAAAAGACCTTGTAATAGAATCTTTAGAACAAAAAGTTCCTGCTATAAAACGATCAAAAATAGTAAGTGAAAGTTTAAAGAAAAATGGATTCGTTGCAATTTGTAAGAATGCAGTTGATGTTATAGAATTTGCTAACAAACTTGCCCCAGAACACTTGGAAATAATCACAAAAAACGCTGAAAATATAGCAAAGAAAATTACCGCGGCGGGTCTTGTTCTTATTGGAAAAAATACTCCTTCCTCTGCAAGTGATTACCTATTTGGCTCAAATCACATACTTCCTACAAATGGATTTGGCAGATCTAGAGGTTCACTTGGTGTATTAGACTATATGAAAATACGAAATAAAATAGAATCCACAAAGGCCGGACTAGAAAAAATATCTGATTCTATGAGGGCATTAACATATGCAGAGGGATTGCCAAATCACTACGAAGCAGTAAGGAGCAGGTTAAATTGAAAGCAGGTTGGTTTAAGAAAAAAGTAGATGAGCTTTCAAAACTAAAAGGATACAAAAAGCCTGACAAATATTCAAACGTAATCAAGCTTGATTCAAACGAAAACTATGCAGTGAAAAGAGAATTTACTTTAGATTTGATTGACCAAACACATGAAAGTCTAGATGTCAGAGAATACCCATTAGGAGGCACAGAAAGACTTGTAGAAGCGCTTTCTGATTATGCCAAAATTCCGCCAGAAATGATAGGGGTGGGAAATGGTTCTGATCAGATAATTGATTTAATACTTACAAACTTTGCCTCAACAGAAACAAAGATCTTGACATCAGAACCTACATTTGGTTTTTTTGAAGAGCGATGTAAGCTATATTCTATTCCAACAATACGAATCCCTTTTACAAATCGCATGACGCTGGATATTGAAAAATTCATCTCAAATGCTAAGAAATCCAAGATACTATATCTTGATTCACCAAATAACCCGACGGGATTTCAGTTTACAAAAAATGAGCTTGAACAACTAATCCGAGAATTTGAAGGTCTAGTCATAATTGATGAAGCATATGTAGAATTTGCAGACTACTCAGTACTTGATTTGACCAAAAAAGTAGATAACCTAATCGTTCTTAGAACACTATCAAAATCATTTGGACTTGCGGGCTTGCGTATTGGGTATTTTGTTGCAAACAAGAAAGTGGTAGATGTTTTTAATAGAGTTATTCAATATCCGTATCCATTAAACACAATTGCAATAGAAGCTGGAATCTTGGCACTACAAAAATCAAAATATTTCTTAGATGTTGTAAATCAAATTAAAAAAGAAAGATCACGAATAATAGAAAAACTTCGCGCTATGAAGGTGTTTGAAGTTTATGATTCAAAAGCAAACTTTGTTCTTTTTGTTGCACGTGGATCTAGCCAACGTATCCACAAAGCTCTCATTGAGCAGGGAATTTTAGTAAAAAACTTGGGAAAGATAGGAAACCACGAGGGATGTTTGAGAGTTACTGTAGGTTCTGAAGAGATGAATTCAAAATTTCTTTTAGCCATTCGTGATTTATTGACATGACACTCAAAAAATTAGACAGTGGTATATTAGTAGATACTTCAAAAATTAGCAAAATAAAATGTCTTGATGGAATAATATTTGATTGCGATGGTGTACTAATTGATGTCTCAAATTCATATGATCTTGCCATAAAAAAAACAACAGACTTTATTGTCAAAGAATTTGGGAAAATAGATCAATCTAATGCCGTAAATACGCAAATGATAGATGGTTTTAAAGCCACGGGGGGTTTCAACGATGAAGTTGACGTTACTTATGCCATGATTTTGTCAATTATAACTGCAAAAAAATTAAAAAAACAATTTTCTGAATTCATTTTTGACGTTATAAAGAATTCAGATCAAAGCGGAATACTATCTATCGAAAAATATCTTGATACCCTAAGAGTTGATCTTTCTGAAATAAGAAAAAAACTTGCATATCCTGGACCTCGTCAAACAAGTGCACTGTCTTCCATTTTTGATGAGATATTTTATGGAACTAAATTATATTCTGGTCTTTACAAAAAAAAGCCAGACTTTTTTGATGGAAAAGGGCTTATAGAAAATGACGTAGTACTTGTAAAAAAACAATTAATAGAATCACTCAAAAAAAAATTTGGCAAAAAAGTTGCTATTGTTTCTGGACGAGGAATTATATCTGCTGGATATTCATTAAAGGAATTATTTGAAGAATTTGATCTCAAAAATTCAAAGTTTTTAGAAGACGAACCACGCGAGCTTGCCAAACCCAATCCTGCCTCTCTTATTTCGTCAATCAAAGGATTAGGTTCAACTTGCACTTTGTTTGTTGGAGATTCTATGGAAGACTATATGATGGCAAAAAAATCAGATGAAATGGGTAACAAAACAATTTTTTGTGGTATTTATGGTACCAGTAAAGAGCCTGAGACAAAACGCAAATTCTTTGAGAAAAAAAATGTGGAAATTATATTAGAAACCATAGATTTGATTCCGAAGACATTAAATCTGGTTGGGGCATAAACCCCTTCTCTGCAGGGATTTGTATGAAATCAAGAATAGGTAATATCAATAGGAAAACTAAAGAAACTCAAGTTTCTGTAACTGTGAATCTTGATGGAAATGGCAAAATTTCTGTCAAGACAGGAATAAACTTTCTTGATCACCTGATAACAAGTCTTGGAAAACACTCGATGCTTGATCTTAAATTGGACGCAGTTTCAAAAGACGGAATAGCACATCATCTGATTGAAGATGTGGCCATAGCACTTGCAAGTGCGATGGATTCTGCCCTTGGTAATAGATCCGGCATAGTAAGATTTGGACATGCTTCAGTACCAATGGATGAATCACTAGCTGAAGCATCACTTGATCTAGTTAAACGACAATATCACAAAATTGATCTTGCAATTGAACAAAATCAATTAGAAGGAATATCCAAAGAAGATTTGGAGCATTTCTTTCGTTCTTTTGCTCAGAATCTTAACATCTGTATGCACATAACTGTAAAGTATGGAGAAAATGATCACCACAAAATTGAGGCAGTGATAAAGGCATTTGCAGTTGCATGGAGGACAGCAGTAGGTTCAGATAAAAAACAAAAAGGAATCCCAAGTACTAAAGGTGCCATGTAATGGTCAAAGTTGCAATATTTGATTACGGTGCAGGAAACATATTCAGTCTGAAGACATCTTTAGAAAAAAACGACGCCACCGTGGATGTAATAAATAGTCTTAACAATACAAATGAATATTCAGGACTTTTACTACCTGGAGTTGGAAACTTTGATCCAGCAATCCATAGCTTGGCACTATCAAAAAAATCATTTAAAGATTTGGTAAAAAATCAAATTCCAATTCTTGGGATTTGCCTTGGAATGGAAATGTTTTTTGAAAAAAGTGAAGAGGGAAAAGCAAGTGGACTTGGAGTTCTGGACGGAGAGGTAATTCTACTTCCAAACAAGTTTAAGATCCCACATATGGGTTGGAATGACTTGCAAATTAAAAAATCAAGCAAACTTTTGGAAGGGATTCAAAGTGGGTCGTGGGTTTATTTTGTACACTCGTATAGGGCAAAACCACAAGACTCAGAAATAATAAAAGCGGATTCTGATTATGGGATAAGTGTTCCTGCAGTTATAGAAAGCGGTTCACTTTTTGGCACACAATTCCATCCTGAAAAATCTGGGAAAGTGGGTTCAATAATGATTAAAAACTTTTTACGAGAGTGCAAAAAGTGAAAGTTATTCCAGCAATTGACCTTATGGATGGTAAGGTAGTGCGTCTTGTTAAAGGAGACCCAAAGAATAAAACAGTTTACAGTGATAATCCAGTAGAAACGGCAAAAAAATGGGAAAATGCAGGTGCGGACACATTACATATAGTTGACCTTAACGCAACTCTTGGAATTGGTTCTAATTTACAAATAATTAAAAAAATTGGACAAAACATTTCCATTCCAATTCAAGTTGCGGGAGGATTACGTGATGAAGATATCATAAATGATGTACTTTTATTTGCATCAAAAGCTGTAATTGGCACACTTGCATTTAAAAAAAAAGAAATTTTGCCACAAATTTTGGCAAAGTATGGTGACAGTAGAATTATAATATCTGCAGATCATCTGCATGGAAAAATTGTTATAGATGGATGGAAACAAAGCACAGACATGGAATTGATAACTGGAATTGAAAACTTTGTCAAATTGGGATTTTCTGAATTTCTTTTGACAAGTGTTGACAGAGATGGAACTATGCAGGGACCAGATCTCATATCTCTTAAGAAAGCTTGTGCCATAAAAAACACTAGAATCATTGCAAGCGGAGGAATCTCAAATCTAAAAGATACGATTGATGTGAAAAACTGCGGAGCATATGGAGTTATTCTTGGAAAAGCACTATATGATAGAAAAATTTCAATTAAAGAGGTTAGAGAATTAATATGACTTTGACCAAGAGAGTAATTCCTTGTTTGGATGTAGACAAAGGAAGAGTTGTAAAAGGCATGCATTTTGCTTCCATAAAAGATGCAGGTGATCCTGTTCTATTAGCTGAAAAGTATAGCAATGAAGGAGCCGACGAGCTTGTATTTCTTGATATTACTGCATCAGAACAACAAAGGGAAACAATCAAAACACTTGTCACCAAAGTAGCTCAAGTCATAGATATCCCATTTACTGTTGGTGGTGGTGTAAAAACATTACAACATGCAAGAGACATTCTGTTAAGTGGCGCAGATAAAGTCGCAATAAACACCGGTGCTGTAAAAAATCCTGAGATCTTGACAAAACTTATGGAAATTTTTGGTAAGCAATGTGTAGTTGTTGCAATGGATGTAAAACGCAATTATGATTTTAAAAAAGGAAAGAACATTTTTTCCAATAATTCTGAAAAATTCTGGTTTGAGGTGTATATTTATGGTGGTAAAACGCCAACAGACCTTGATGCAATAGAATGGGCAAAGGAAGTTGAAAGACGTGGTGCTGGCGAGATACTTCTTACAAGCATAGATATGGATGGCACAAAAGAAGGCTATGATATACAGCTAACAAAGGAAATTGTAAACGCTGTAAACATACCTGTTATTGCTTCTGGCGGATGTGGAAAGCCAAAACACATGCTAGATATTTTTCTTCAAACTAATGTCGATGCAGCTTTAGCAGCTTCAATATTTCATTACAAGACACATTCAGTCGATAGGGTTAAAGAATATCTAAAAGAAAACGGTGTTCCTGTTAGAATATAGAAAAAGATTAAGAAAGGAAAGAAGAGAGAATATTTATGAAAAAAACAATTGGAGAGATTGATTTTGCTAAAGGAGACGGCCTTATTCCTGTTATAGTGCAAGATGTCAATTCAAAGGAGGTTCTCACGCTAGCATACACAAATAAAGAATCCCTTGCACTAACACAAAAAACAGGTAATTCGTGGTTTTGGAGTAGATCTAGAAACAAATTGTGGATGAAAGGAGAAGAATCTGGAAATACACAAAAAGTAAAAGAGATTTTAGTTGACTGTGATTCTGATGCCATTATTTATCTTGTTGAACCAGCAGGACCTGCATGTCATACTGGTGAAAGAATTTGTTTTCACAATACTTTGGAAAAATAGATTATTTTTTACAGAGATCAGATGGTATTGGTTTTATTTCAGCTTCTGAACCTGGAATCCAATCATTTATGATTTCAAATTTTAGTGACTTGTATGGTACACCTTGCAAAATTATACCCCAATTACCGACTAAATCGGAAGGATTACACAATAACACTCCTCCAACATTTTGTGTGTTAGGTTTAAAGAATTGTTTGAAACTAGTTTTCATGGTACCATTAAACGGTATGATATAATAAGTATCTCCCTTAGGATCAACTATGACTATATTACCAGCTTCGTTTGGCTTTAAGTTGCTTACAATCATAAAGACATTCTCTCCAAGCTTGTATTGAAATTTATTTATTGCAAATGGACCAGAAACATTCTGCCATTGAACATTTGTCTCTGAGTTTTTTTTCTGATCATAATAATAAATTACTCCAACTATTATTGCAACTATAATAATTACGGCAATTATTGGACCTGTTTTTTTCTTTTTTTGCTCAGTTGTTTTCTTTTTCAATTTGTTACCTTCTTTTGGCTCTTCATTAATATTTTGTTAAAATGTGAAAAATTTAAAAATAACATGAATCTAGATTTTTTTCAATAATACTTCCTATTTCTTGTTCATCTTTTGTGTAACATAGGTAAAAACCTATTAAATTTTACTGAATATATGCATCTTAAAAATTAAGTAATACTTAACTTCATATTAGGACGTTTTATGTAGTATTTTACAAAGTCAGAGTTATCTTGACTACAATAAAATCATTACAATGTAGGGAATGTAAGAAAGAGTATGCTCCTACATTCAAGTACATTTGTGATGAATGTTTTGGGCCACTAGATGTGCAATATGATTTTCCATCTGTAAATAAAAATACTTTTGCAAACCGTGAACATACGTACTGGAGATATTTTGAACTACTGCCAATTGCAGAAAAATCAAACATAGTTAGTATTGGAGCTGGCATGACTCCTTTGATAAAGGCAGAAAAGCTTGGCGAAGCTCTTGGCTTGAATAATTTATACATCAAAAATGATTCTGTAAATCCAACATTTTCATTCAAAGATAGACCTGCAGGAATTGCTGTATCAAAAGCAAAAGAATTTGGTCTTTCAGCTGTTGGTTGTGCATCAACAGGAAACCTTGCATCAGCAACTGCGGCTCATGCTGCAAAAGGTGGTTTTCCATGCTATGTGTTTGCACCAAGTGATATAGAACATGCAAAAATTACGCAAGCTCTTGCATATGGTGCTAACTTTATCGCAGTTGATGGAACATATGATGATGCAAATAGAATTGCAGCACAGATAGGTGACAGCAAAGGAATAGGAATTGTAAACATAAACATGCGTTCCTATTATGTAGAAGGATCAAAGACTTTGGCATTTGAAGTTGCTGAACAACTTGACTGGCAAGTACCAGACAATCTTGTAGTACCTGTTGGGAGCGGAGCAATGTTAAATGCAATATGTAAAGGATTTGAAGAACTAGAAAGTCTCTCTTTGTTAGGCAGGGTTTCTGACATGCACGTGATTGCAGCTCAGCCACGTGGATGTGCGCCTATTGTTGATGCATTTAAGAAAAATAGCTCTGATGTTATACCTGTAGAAAATCCAGACACCATAGCAAAAAGTTTAGCAATTGGAGATCCTGGTGACGGAAGATACGTACTAAAACGGCTACAACAGTATAATGGTTATGCTGAAGAATCATCTAACCGAGAAATTCTTGAGGCTATACTATTGCTTGCAAGAACAGAAGGAATTTTCACAGAACCTGCAGGCGGAGTGTCTGTTGCAGTTTTGAAAAAGATGGTGGAAGAAAGAAAAATTGACAAAAATGATTCTACAGTTTGTTATGTGACAGGAAATGGATTAAAGACAACTGAGGTTTTAATGGAAATTCTGTCAAAACCTGAAACAATGCAAGCAGATATCACAAAAATTTCTGCAATGGTGAGATAATTGGCAAGTATCAAGTTCACAATTCCATCTGTTTTAAACAAAGGTGGCGGAGAAAAAAAAGTAGACATTTTAGCAGTAACAATTTCGGAAGCATTTGCTAAAATTTCAGAAAACATGGGAGATGAGTTTCAAAGACGTGTTATAAATCCTGATGGTACTCCGCGTTCTCTTATCAATATCTACATCAATGGAAAAAATATGAGATTTTCTGGAGGAATGCAAACAGTACTAAAAGACGGTGATGAAGTTTACATACTTCCTGCAGTGGCAGGAGGATCTGAACTTTCAAGTAGAGATCTTGAGAGATACTCAAGACAAGTCATGCTTGAAGAGATTGGTTATGAAGGGCAGCTTAAACTAAAAAACGCCAAAGTTTGTGTTGTAGGAGTAGGCGGATTAGGAAATCCAATTGCTTCAAGACTTGTTGCCATGGGTATTGGAAAAATAAGAATAGTAGACAGAGACGTAGTAGAATTATCTAATTTGCATAGACAAACAATGTTTGATGAATCTGATATTGGTCAGATTAAAGTTGAAGCTGCTGCAAAAAAATTAAAAAAAATGAATCCGGATGTTTCAATAGAAGCATTACCTGTATCTGTAAACGACTATACATCTTTGGACATAATAGAAGGATGCGATGTTGTTCTTGATGCATTAGATAGTGTTAACGCAAGATACTCGCTCAATAAAGCTTGCATTAAGAAAAACATCCCCCTTGTAACTGGTGCGGCAGTTGGTGTCTCTGGTCAAGCTTTTACAATTATTCCTAAAGAGACTGCATGTTATCACTGTCTTTTTCCTGCACTTGATGAAGATTCGATGCCAACATGCAGTATTGAAGGAGTACATCCAGCAATACTTTCCATAATAGGCGGTATAGAAGTTGCAGAAGCTATAAAAATAATCACTGGAAAAAAACCAAACCTTGCAAATAGAATTTTGCATGTGGATCTGGAGAATTTAGAATTTGTAAACACTCGTACCACAAAAGTAGATGAATGTCCAGTATGTGGTTCTGGTAAAATAGAAGAAACCAAAAAAGAAGAATTAATAATTGAGGAGCTATGTGGCCGTAATGGTGGAAAACGTACATTTTCTATAACGCCAACTAAAATGTTTGATCTTGATGTGGAAAAAATAACAAGCATTGCAACACAAAATGGATTCAAAATACAAAATCAAGGAGAGATGGGTCTTTCCCTATCTACCGATAAAAAATATGCTAGCTTTCTTAAGAGTGGTTCTGCAGTCATCGTAGGAGAAAAAGATGAGGAGGCAGCAATTGCACTCTACAAGACGCTTATTAGTGCATAAATTGATTTCACAATTTAAAGTCCAAATTGCAGGGATCGTTTTCTTGCAAGTATTGTTGTGATTCCTATGATTGCAACTACGCAGTAAATTTTATACAGATCTTCTAAAAAGGCGCAAAAATGTAAAATCTATATTGGTACTATGAGAATAATTCACAAATTCGTCTCATGTTTCCAAAATAAAATGATCCTATACAAAAAAATGAACAAATTGTCCATTATACTTATATATACAGATTCAAGTAAAAATTGCAATAACTATGTACAACGAAACATTACGAAAAATAACTAGTCTATCACTATTAACAATACTTCTTACAAGCACTGCTGCTTTTGCAATGCCAAACGCATTGCCACAAGCACACGCTGCTACAAACGCAAACTTGTTTGTCTCTGCCGAAAATTCACAGTTTAACAATTACTTTGCCGGTCCACAGGTAATCCAAGTAGTCGTAGCTGATCCTGATATAAACAGATTAGACCAGTCTTATGGTGAACCTACTGTAACTGTCAACGGTAAGAAACTGAGAATGGCACAGGCAACAGATGGTAACTGGTATGCATACTTTGCTGATTCTAAACAAGCTCAAATTGCTGATTCTACCGCTCCAATATTTGGGAAAGGACTTAACTTTGGTCAATTCTGTGGTGCTACCACAGATGCCGTTACAGCAACTGGTGTTTCATTTTCCGAAACAAAAGGAATAGCAGTTGCCGGCGAGGCTGGTAGCTCAGAACCAAATGGTACCCAAAATCCAACTGCAACTATTACAGCTACATGTAGTAGTGCAGCTTCTGGTACACCACAGGAACATGTTGTGAGAGAAAATAAAACTCTTAACAACAACGGAGCAACAAATACATTTGGTCAAATTGGATTAATTCAAGATGCATGGCCAGTAATTCAGCTTTATGACTTTGCTTCAATTCCATCACCAGTAACAGTTGATTATCAAAAAGCAGGTGGCGATCAAATCGTTAACCTAGTCTTTGATAGGATTCCAACGAATCTAATTCACACAACTGTTGACAGAACTGCATATCCAGCAAATTCTCAAGTCTTTGTATCAGTAAATGATCCACAACTTAACATCGACCCAACCGAGGAAGACTCTTGGACATGGGGTGCAAATACCACAAACAATACAATGTACTATATGGCATTTAATAGAAATGGTGAAGAAGACGCTGATAACACTGCAGGAGCAATGCAGAACCTAATTGGAAACCTCACAGCCTTTAATTTTAACCACAATGGCAAGTTAACCATAAATCCAAAAGCACAACAGGCTAATATTATAGAATTCCAAGATACCGGTAAACAGGTATTATCATCCACAACTGGAACAGGTAGAGGTTCAACTGACCAAGTTTTCACCTTACAAATTGCTACCAACTCTGCACCAGTTACTCTTATCGAGTCAGCTGGTGTCAATACTGGAACGTTTGTAACTTGGGACGGTGCAAAGAAATCTGACCTAGTAACACCAAACAGTCTGTCAATCAGAGGTCAATCTGGATTTATAAGATACAACGATGTATCTACTAGCATAGTAGGTAACTTTGGATATGGAACTATATCAGTAACTGCAACCAACGGAACATGGCAATCTGGACAACAGATCCCAATAAAACTGGTTGATGCTGATGGAAACCTAAACTCCAAGATTACAGAACATCGTGACTTGTTCAATCCAGCTATCTACCAATCAGGAACAGGTGGTATTCCGACTATGACAATTGGAACTCCGTTCTCATTGGCAACTCTTGGTAAAACTGACCAGGTTTCATTTGTAGATTCTTCAGTTTTAGCACCAGTTGATACAGGTATCTTCAGTGCGGACTTTACTGGTTCAACCGTTACCACAACTACTACTGTTCAAGCTGATGCAGTTAATGTACAACACATTGACCTGGTAACACCAACAAGTCCAACATTCAACCTTAATGGTACGACTCTTCTAAATGCTGGTATCATCATTGACATGAATAGAACAATGGGGGTTCTTCAAAAGACAATTCATAGTACCTTGCACAATGATACACAATTCATGAAAGGGTTTAACTTCTTAAACTATGACCTACGATCCCTTGCGACAAATGCAACAAGAGGGTCTGGAACTGTAAGTATTTACTTGGTTTACAACACAGCAGGATCAGTAGGAATTCTTGATCCTGACGGCGATGGAACTCCACAGACAACCCTTAATGTTATATTACTGGCAACCACCCAGTCTCTACAGGGTTTCGTAAACCTCAACGATACACAGGCCGGCATAGTTGCTAACGGTACCCAGAATACAATCAACCTATTCCATAAAGTACCACAGAAAGATTCAGTTGGTCTATTTTACACATTTTCTCTTGATACAACGCTAGATAATGAAGTAAAACCAATTGTATCTGACTTTGCCTCGACTGGAATAATCGGTGACGGTACAACCAATGATCAAAGGATAAACAACGGCGTCTACAGATGGGAGCTTGAAGAGACAGGTGACAACACTAGTATCTTTACTGGTACTACAGAGTATACCATGCTCAACCAGCTAAACATCTTTGATCCAAACACCTACTCAGCACTAAGAACAATCAATCATCAAGTCAAGTTTGTAGCAATTCAAGATATGCTCCAGGCAGAAAATCGTGCACCACAAGCCACATACGAGGACTTGGGAGCTGATGGTCAATTCACGATCATATCAGCACAGCAAGATATTCTAACACACACTGGTGTCGTATCATTTGATAGCAAGACATACAAGATTGCAGACACAGTCACTATAACACTAAATGACGCAGACCTAAACGTCGACAATGATCTTATTGATATCTATACAGTTGTTAATCCAACAACAGCAGCCGGTGCACAAGTTTTACCAGGAGCCGGTGCATCAGCACCAGCAGGAACAGGTCCACCCGCAGGAGCTCAAGACCCAGCAACCGACACAGTAGGTGCACGAGGACTTGGCTTCTATTCTGGCGGTCAGACAGCATTTGGACGTCTATTGGATATACAATTTGGTCAATCAAACACTAGATGGGAAAACACTGGATGCTTTGCACCTAATGGAATTACTGCACAGGCATTCAACATTGGTTTTGCAGACACAGGATTCACACTAGTTGAGACTGGTCCATCAACAGGTCTCTTCACTGGTACCTTTGAAATTCCAGATCAAATCTGTTCTGGTTATGTCATTAGTTCATCTACAGCCGTACCACCAAATACAATCACCAACGCTGGAACGCCAACATCAACAGTCGGTCAGAACATCAAGGTCAACTATGTTGACTTTAGAGATGAATCTGGCAAGTCGATTGAGATAAGCGACAACGCTGGTATTAGAGGAAACACAGGTTCTATCACATTAGATAAATCTGTATATCCAGTACCATTTGGTTCAGTTGCCGCAACAGGTTCAGCAGCATTAACTGACTTTGCTACAACTACTCAAACAAGCCTCAGAGGCGTCTTCCCAGTACATCGTGATGATACAAGCAACGGTTTGTCATCGACTGACACATTGACCAATGGTGACACAATTGTGCACGTCAGAGTCAATGATGCAGACTATAACTTATCGCCAGCAGGTACTGATCACATTGCAACTGGTATATGTAGAAACGGAGATGTTACAAATGATTGCTCACACGGTCCAGTATGGGTATTAATTACCAGACAGAGTGCGTCTAACTTGATAGCATTTGCTGGAGGTCCCACTGTAAACAATACTGGTGTTATCAAGACAACTGCCACATCAGCTAATACAGGTGGAACATTATCTGCTACTCCAACGGCACCAACAGGTGACGATGCAAGTGGTGCAGTAGATCTTGGTCCAATGACCGAGATTGATCCAGCTTCTGGAATATTCCAAGCAGACGTGCCAGTTAGATTCACAGATGGTCCAGCCAATAACGACTGTCCAAATCCACAAAACTATGAGGCATTCAATGGAACATTCATACCAAACCAACTAGCAAGATTTGATTCTAAAGCATCATCAGGCAACCACTATTGTCTCAGACAAGGTGACGTAATAACCGTCTACTATAACGACACAAACGATGCATCGGGTCATGCACAAACAGTAACTGACTCGGGCACATTTGATCTTAGAAACGGTGTATTACAATCAGACAAGTCTGTCTACATCATTGGTTCTGACATGATCCTAACCTTGGTTGAACCAGACTTGAACTTGGACTCACAACAATCCGAGACTACAACACTAGATCTTGTAGAATGGGATTCACATGCATTCAAGGGTACAATGGGTGCCTTAGGACTGAATACAGCTAACTTTGACGCTAAACCTAATGCCTTTGTAGAAACAGGTAAGGACACTGGAATCTTCCAATCAGTAATCAAGATACCCAAGCAGCTATCCAATAGTGGAACTGGTGCAGGTACATTACTTGAACGAGGAGAACAGATCCACCTAGAATATACTGACTGGGGTCCAGCAGGTTCCAAGACGGTAGGTGATAATAATCAGGATATTCAACTGACTATTTACACCTCCAACTTTGGAGCAACAGTGGAATTAGACCAGAAGGTATACACATGGACTGACAGAGTTTACATCACAGTAGTAGCACCAGATCACAACTTTGATCCAAACCTAGTTGACACCATTGGTGACAATGACGAAAATCAAGTCACTGTCTCCACAAGAGGCAACTCCCAATCACCATACAAATTGGTAGAAAGTGGAGTTGACACTGGTATCTTCACAGGTTATGTTATCTTAACTGGTGACAACACCTTGAAATCACCAGGCGGTGTTGATGGAGATGGCACAGAACCAACCGGCGCTGGTCCATCAGGTGTCGGTCCAACAGACGGCTTCTTGCCATCTGAGGACAGTGACGGTGTATCAGTATCGTTTGAGTTCACAAGAGATCAAACAGTAACTGGCTCAGCCCTAATCAGATGGAACATTGGTGAAACAAAGTGGCTTGAAGCATCATACCCAGCTAACGGTCAAGGAGTATTACAAATAGTAGATCCAGACATGAACCTTAATCCAAAGGCAGTAGACAAATTCGACACTAACGTATGGTCTGACTCTGACTCTGGTGGTATCAAACTTACCATGACAGAGACAGGAGAAGCAACTGGAATCTTCCAAGGTACAGTGTACTTTACAACGAACTTCCAGTCTTCAGGTAACAGATTACACGTAGCAGAAGGTGATACAGTCACCGGCGAATACAAGGACAGAACACTGCCCGCTCCATACACACCAGCTGATCAGTTAAGATTGACAACAACAACATTCATTGGAACAGTTGTCCCACCGCTTGAAAGAGCGCCGGCATCTAACCCAAGAATCGTTGACTCGTTTGGCAATGCATTGACATCAGTCAAGGTCAACCAGCAAATCCAGATAACTGCAGATTTGACTAACGGCCAAGACAGAGATCAGCCATTTGCATATCTGGTACAGATACAGGATGCTAACGGAGTAACAGTCTCACTATCTTGGATCACAGGCACGTTAACTGGCGGTCAATCTTTGAACCCAGCACAGTCGTGGACACCAACTGCATCTGGCACATACACTGCTCAAATCTTTGTATGGCAGAGCATTGATAATCCAAACGCACTGTCGCCACCACTATCAACTACAATAACTGTAGCATAGACTAGAAACATCTAACTTTCCCTTTTTCCTTTTTTTGAAGACTCCTAACGAAAGTTATAGATAAAATAAAAAACCAGTTTTTACGTATGGAAAATTGCTATCAAAAATAAAGATACTAAATTAAATTTTACTGATGACTCTGATTTATAATAAAATCACCGCCACTCATTCTTAAATTATATAGAAACTTCCTAGATCTCTGAAAATCTTCAAAACCCTTAAATAGAAAATGAAAACCACGTCAAATTGATAAATGAAGAGTCTCATTGCGATTTCAGTCGTTTGCTTAGTTGCTCTTGTCCTTATACCACAGATTCATTTCGCTAATGCAGCACTAGGAGGGCAGGTTTCAGAAAAACAATATGTCAATATTAGAGCTGAAGTCTGGAACCTATTTTTCAGGATGACAACAGCTGCCTTTACAGTTGGTGCTGTGGTTTCAGGTACTATGATCTGGCTGTGTTGGAGATTTAGAGAATCAAATCCAAAAAATAAGAACTTTAGAACAAAATGGGAGCATTTGGATGATCCAACCTCTGGAGATCACACAGGTGGTCATTAGATGAGTCACGATACATCAGAATGGGTTTTTGTTGGAATAGTTATTGCAATTCTAGTCTATGTCGGTGTTGATTCTTGGAATATTGAAAAACTTTTAGAAGATGTTCCAGCAGATGCAGAAACGATCAAGGTGACAGGTCAACAATGGTTCTGGAGCTTTGAACATGCAGATGGAACAAAAGAAATTAGTACACTTCATCTGATAAAAGGTCATGCTTACAAATTTGAAATTTATTCAAAGGATGTAATGCACTCTTTTAATATTCCTGACTGGGTTGTATTTCAAGACGCAGTTCCAGGAAGAGTTAATCATTCATGGTTTTCACCAGATCAAACCGGAACATTTCCTATACAGTGCAGAGAATATTGCGGATTGTTACATTACAACATGAGAGGTTCACTTGTTGTGGAGGATGACAAGACTTGAGCAAAAACATTTTATTGACTTTGTCTAAAAACAAAGAGGGAACTAAATGGTACTAGAGCTACAAAAACCAAGACCTGTTTGGCAGATAATGTTTTCAACTCATCACACTGATGTAGCTTATCTATACATCGTGACAGGTCTTGCATTTTTGATAATGGGTGGTGTCTTGGCATTAATTATTAGAACACACCTATTCTGGCCTGGACAAGGCGTTTTAATTTCGGACTCGGTTACATTTAACAGAATATTTACTGTTCATGGTACTACGATGTTGTTTTTGTTTGCACTGCCATTTGCTGCAGGAATAGGTAACTATCTTGTGCCACTAATGGTAAGATACAAAGACATGGCATATCCAAAATTAAACGCAGTTGCCTTTTGGATGAATCCAGTTGGTGGTGCACTCATCTGGCTTGGATTTGCTGATGTTACATGGATGGCATATGCACCATATTCAGTTATCAGAGCACCAGGTCCAGCAGCAGACATGTGGATATTTGGTCTCAAGATTATAGGAGTTTCTTCAATTCTATCATCAATTAATTTCATTGTTACAATTCTCAAGTGTAAACACCCTGATTTACCCCTAAGAAAGGTACCATTGTTTGCATGGTCCATGTTGACAGTGTCTGTTATGACTCTGGTTGCCATGCCAACATTTGCTGCAGCACTTGTCATGCTACTTACAGATAGACTTGGAGTTTCAGGATTCTTTAATCCATCATTAGGTGGAGATCCAATTGCATACCTGCATTTATTCTGGTTTACTTTCCATCCCGAAGTCTACATATTTCTCTTGCCAGCGATTGGTATGATGTACGAGCTTATTCCAAGATTTTCAAGAAAACCGCTTTTCAGTACAGGGTCTGGTGTATTTGCATTTGTACTGCTAGGCATGATTGGTTTTGCATCATGGGGTCATCACATGTATTCAACTGGAATGGACTTTACAACAAAAACTGTATTCATGATTGGAACACTAGCTGCAGTGCCAGCATCAGGAATGCATGTCTTTAACTTTTTAGCAACAATGTGGGGTGGTAGAATTAAATTTGCTGCACCAATGAAATTTGCCGTAGGTGGTATCGCATTATTCTTCTCTGCAGGGGCAGGTGGTGTTCTTAACACTGCAATGCCACTTGACTTTATTACACACGGAACATACTGGGTAGTAGGTCACATGCACTTGTTCCTAACAGGCACAATTGCATTTGGATTTATTGCAATGATGTACTACATATTCCCACTTATGACAGGAAGGATGTACAGTGAAAAATGGGCAAGTGTTCAATTCATCTTGATGATGTGGGGAACAGTCCAACTCTTCTTTACACAACATCTTCTTGGATTAGAGGGAATGCCAAGAAGAATTTATGATTATCCAGCAGAGTTTACGTCATGGACACAAGGAAACCAGATTGCAACAATTGGTGCATGGATTTTAGGCGCTAGCTTTGTAATTTTCATAGCCCAGCTAATTTACTACGCTGCAAAGGGCAAGGAAGCTAATATGGACGATCCATTTGGATTGGGTGGCAAGTACTACTATCCATATCAAGCAAAAACGCCTCATCACGTAGGATATTGATATGAGTCACACAGAACACGACGCACCAATACTTAGGACATCCACTAGAAGAGTAGGCAAGATGCTTGCAATTATTATTGGAATTCAGATTGTTGCCGGTTTGATATTCTTCGCGCACTATGATTTTTGGAATTCATATCTTCCAATTGCAGGAAAACTACAGGAGCAAGGTGCCATTTCAGGTGGGGCAACTCAAGGACAAGCTACTGGAAAAACAGTTAACGTCTCTTTAAAATTTGTAGAGTCTCCAGACTTTAAGACATACGCATTTAATGCAGTATCTGGTGCGGATCGTAATCCTGAGATCCATGCTAGCGTAGGAGACAAAATTGTTTTTGATGTTGACAATGCTGGTAAATCATTTCATGCATTTGCAATTACTGATTCAAAAGAAGGGACTGGTCCAGCTATCGACGGTACTATAATTGGAACTGCTGATAATCCAATGAAGCCAGGTGCTAAAGGTGAAGTAACATTTGTTCCAGCAAAGGCAGGAGAGTATTTCTATATTTGTGCAGTGCCTGGTCACAGAGAATTGGGTATGGAAGGTAAAATTGAAGTTACTGAAGCATCTTCAGGTGGCGCATCGGGAGCTACTGTAGCACCAACAGGTAACAAGGTGGAATTCTCCTTAAGCTTTGTAATGAGTTCTGATTTCAAAGATTATGCATTTAACACACTTCCCGGACAACCAGGACATAATCCAGACATCAAAGTAAAATCTGGTGATACTGTCACAATTCATGTCAAAAATGACAGTAAATCGTTCCATTCTTTTGGTATAGTTACTGATCCTGATAATCCGTCTAACATTCTGTGGAATTCTGCATTAAAGAGTGCAGACAATCCTATGAAACCCGGCGAGTCAGGTGATGTTACATTTGTTGCAGGATCACCAGGTACATATCACTACATCTGTACTGTTCCTGGTCATGCCGCATTAGGTATGGATGGCAACTTTATCGTAGAGTAATAATGTATTTCAAATATCTTGCACTAACTTCTCTTGTAATTTTATACTCTCTGATGTTTATTGGAGGATATCTCCAAGCAAGTGGACAAGGTCTTTCTTGTCCAGAATGGCCATTATGTCCTAGTGGAATTCTTCCATCTGCAGAATATTTGACAGAATGGATACACAGATTGATTGCAGCAACAACAGGAGTACTAATTATAGCAACTGCAATAGGGAGCTGGAAAGTAGCAGGCTCTGATACGAAAATTAGAATCACTGGAACTTTGGCTGGAGTTCTTGCTGTTGCTCAAATTACACTTGGAGCAATAGTGATTGATACTAAATTGCATGCTGTAATTGTAGCAATACATAATGGTGCAGGCGTTTTGCTTTTTGCAATGACGTTACTTACTACGTTATTTGCGTTTAGATTAGCGAGATCTTCAACAATACAAACTAAGGCTTAGCTTTCATTCTTCGCTTTGTAATTACTGCCCAGATAATTAGCACAAAAGCTCCCAAACCACCTGCGGAAATTATGTATACGAAAATTGGTCCAAAGATGTTTACAGCTGATACATTAAAATCGTAAGTATAGGTCTCACTATTTTTTCCTACATCATATAGATCTACCTCAACTACATGATTTCCTGGTTCATGAAAAGTATAAGTGGTGTCCCATTGACCGCCATCATGACTCTGAGGAGGTATGGTGTCAATTAATTTGTCATTGTAGAAAATCCTAACTCCCATTCTAAAATGATCTACTTCACTATTTTGAGTGTTAAATGAATTAAGATAGTTAGTAGATTGCACATAATTTAAAACTCTAAATTCAAGTTTGAATGGTTCATTTGCAGCTGGGATTTCAGGTATGGTTGCAACTTGTATTTCATAATTTCCAATTGTCTCATCATTAGAATTGAATGCAGAGTGTGCACTTGCACTCTGAATTGCAGGAATTATTAAAACACCTAGAAAAAGTAATAATAAAAGGCAGCCAGATCTTCGCATCGTTTTGTTATGCGGTTTTCTTTAATATATTATTTCAAGAATGATTAGATCACTGAAAATTAACAAAAGCTTTAAATCCAGTCTGACGAGAACGGGGAATGTATGGCTACTGTCAGTAAAACAATCGATATCAAGTCCAAAGTCTCTAACGTATTCACGTATTTTGCAAGACCTGAACACATTTCTGACCAATTTGAAGAGAGAGTGGGAATGACTGTGGTACCCATGGATGTTAAAGCAGGTATGGGTGTAGGAACCACCTTTAGAGTAATAGGCGATTTTGATGGTAAAAGACTAGAATGGGATTGTGAAACAACAGAATTCATACCAGAACAAAAAATTGCAGCTAAAATGATTAAAGGTCCATTTAAAAAATGGGACATCGCGGTTGAATTCAAATCATTAGAAGAAAAACTAACTAAACTTACCATGACAGTAAATTATGAAATGCCACTAGGTCCACTTGGTAGAATTTTAAACAAAATTAAATTTGCAAAGACGGCAGAAAAGGGAATGGAAACTGCTCTCTATAAGGTTAGAGGACTCTTGGAAGGAAATGGTTCAATCCCAGTGTACATTACACTTGATGCGTATAGAAAACTTTTAGAGGAAAAAGAAAAAATGAACAACGCACCAGTTTCTACTGTCTTGACTAAAATATTAGAAAAATACTCTCAAATTGAGACAGTTAAAAACTAAAAATTAATTTTATTTCAACTCAAGTTTAAATAACGAACTTAGCGTTTGCTATTTTGCGGGTCTATGGCTCAGCCAGGTAGAGCGAGGGACTCTTATGATCCTTCAGAGAAATCCCTATGTCGTGGGTTCAAATCCCACTAGACCCGCTATTTTAGAAAAAATATTCTAATGCATGCATTGACAGTCTACTAATTTTGTATCAAAAGTACAATCATGTGGACCATCAGACATTGCATCGACAGGAATTTCTTTCATACATTCATCATGTCTGCCCTTTTTACAAAACCAACAAATTTTTGCAGGATCATTTTGAGAATTTGTCTCCATAAAAATCACTCAAATTAAAATACAGTTACATCGCCTGGAGCAGGAGAATGTTCATGGCTATTTTTATGATATTCGATAAATTCTTTATGTGTTACCTCTTGATGCTTTCTTAACTCTTCAATATTTTCAAAAGTTTCATTACAGAGATAACATTTTGGTTTGTGTTGGTCTACCATCGATAATACCATAATATGAAATGGCTGGGTTGTTGTAATTGAATCTTTCAGATATGATTTTGTATCATTTGAGGTACATTTTCAAATTGGAGTTAGCCATTTTGAGAACCTTTTATCTTTTCCCATGGCCACATTCAAAAAGGCATTTTGGAGCTTTCGTGTTACCTTGCCAGGTTTCCCATCTCCGATTGTTATATTATCAATTTCTGTTACTGATTTTACCTCTGCAGCTGTTCCGGTCATAAATACTTCATCAGCAACATAGAGATCCTCTCTATCGATATTAGTTTCTGTTATTGAGATCTCATCAGCTCCTGCTATTTTGATGACGCTGTCTCTTGTTATACCATTTAGTATGCCGGCACTTGGTGGAGGAGTAAATATTTGACCATTATTTACAAGAAAAATATTTTCTGCACTTCCTTCTGCGACTTTGCCATTATAATTTAACATTATAGCTTCATCATAGCCATCTTTTAGTGCTTCTACTCTGGCAAGTGCCGCATTTGAATAGTTTGAGGCAGCTTTTGCTTGCATGGGTTGGGATCTGGAATCTATTCTTAACCAACTTGAAACTTTACATCTGGCCCCACGTACTTTTCCTGCACTTGATTCACCAAGTTTCCATTCCCAACATGCAATGGCAAGATCAATTTTGTTTGGAGTTGGAGTTAAACCAAGTACTCCATAACCATAGTAAGCAATGGGTCTGATGTAACATTCTTTTAACTTACTTGCCTTTACTGTTTCTATTATTGCCTTAGAAATTTCATTTTTTGAATAGGGTAATTTCATAGAATACATTTTTGCTGATTTGAATAATCTATCCACGTGTTCTGGTAATCTAAATATCATGGAACCCTTTGGAGTGTTATAGCATCTAATTCCCTCAAAGACTGCTGTTGAATAGTGTAATGCATGGGTAAGGACATGTACTTTGGCATCCTTGAATGGGACAAGCTTACCATTCATCCATATCTTGCCTTGTTCTTTCATAGAAAAGAACACGAAGTCTGGTAATTTAAAGAATTAATCAGGATTTAGAGAGCATTTAACAAATATTTGAAATACTAGTTTTTAATTTTATAATTGAAACCAAGGTTTCTTTAAATTAAGATGTGAGATGTTTATTTCTTGTGTACACAATTTTCTCGTTTGTTGCAGTTGTTCTTCTAGTGATAGGCCTAGTTGGAAATGGATTTGAAATGAGAAAAATTCGTCTATCGGTAGTAAGAGATGAAGAACTGACCTCAAAAAATGTTTTCTTAAATAAGAATAACTGGAAATGGTATGCTTTGATTGTAGCAGCTCTCATCTTATGGGTAATCGCTAGCAATACTAATGGATCTATATAGATCAGGTCTAAATATTACCGATGTGTATTATACACTAGTGCGTGTTTTGGGTAACGCCGGGCTGATTCTAGATACGAGGCCCAAGAATAAACCCACTTTGACTTCTACAGGTATAGGCTTGTAGGGGTCAATTGCTTAAGCTAAATACCAATTATTTTCAAAATAAAATAACTCACTCAAAATCATTACTACATTAAATTGTCAAAAGCAAGAATTAACTAGTGTCATTTCATTTGTTTCAATATGGCTAAAAGGAAAACAGGTAAACACATGAGAATAGCAGATCAGCGTGCTGTACGCAGAAAAAGAAAGAAGTAATCTTCTATTTTTATTTCTATACAAACTTGATTTTTGATCTTTCGTTATGTACTGTACGAATAGCTTTTTCTATATTATCTCCAGTATCCTCCATTACTATTATAATTCGTGAAGTCTCTTCTTGAGCATCCATGTTTAGTATGTTTAAACCAGCTTCACCTATCTTAGAGCTAGCTTTGGATGCAATTTGTTGTACACGCCACATCTCATCTCCTATCAAAGTAATAACGCCTCTATTGTAAGTAATTGAAGCTAACGAATCAAACGCTAGAATGTATCTTTCATTTCGTTTTACATAATCTCCATCAAGAAATAATATTCTGGTAAATTCTATGCCATCTTTTGTATAGGGAGATAAAACTACAAATTCATTATACCTCTTGTCTTTTTCAAGGAACTCAAACAAACTTTGTGCGGAAACACTTTCTATTCGTAATATTGCACAGTTCTTTTTTCCTGTAACTATCTTGAGAGGATGACCATTTTTTTTACTAGGATTTCTCTCTATTGTGGTAAATTTTTCAGGTCTATTCATATCAGTTATTATTATTGGCATATCTACACCATTTTCTACAATCTCTTTTATTGCAATTGGATCTAGGATTTTCATTCCAAACATACCTGCAATTCTAGCTTCGTTATACGAAAGTTGTCCAATGTCTTCTAATTCTTCTTTTACAATTCTTGGATCTGCAGAAAGAACTGCACTATCCTTTTCAAAATCAATTTTAGTGTGATATTTTTTACTGAATAATATACCAAGATCTGCAGCGGTTCTATCTGAACCTCCTCTTTCATAGGTAGTTTCTAATCCATCAGTAGTTTTTCCAATGAACCCTCCGATGGATAGTACATCATTTTTTTCTAGTAACGCTTCAATGGCATTTATATTTTGAGAAGATTCTACAGCAAGAAAATTTGCTGATTCGATATTTTTGTCAGTTATAATTGGCCATATTTCAAATCCTATTACATCCGATTTAATTCCAGTACTTTTTAGAACATAATTCATTACATGTGACATGAGTATTTCTCCAGAATAGGCAAGAACTCTGGATCTTGTTTCATATGCAAATTCTTTTTTTTGCATAGCTATATTCAGTGCATTTAACGATTTTTCCAGCATGGCATCAATTATTTTTTTACATTCATCTTGGTATTTCTTGCCTACAAATTCTAATATTTTCTGATATGTTCTTTTTAATTCCTCTATGCTTACTGGATTTCCTTCTTCAGCCTTTTGACCAATTTTTAAAGCAACGTCTGTAAGAGATCTCTGGTTACTATCATTTTCAGTTAAAGGAGCAGAAAAGACAGCAATTACTTTGGCATCTTTTTTTAATTCATTAATGCGCTTGATGATAAGAGGTATTTGTTTACCATCAATTCCTATTGCACTTCCACCAAACTTTGCAATTACTAGATTTTTCAAAACTTAATTACAGCTCTCAAAATCCGTGTATAAAGTTTGGGTAAACTATGAATTCAATGATTTTTGAATCCTGATAAATTATACGCATTCCTTAAATCTGTAAGCTAGACTAGTCTATTATGTCATTTGTGATAAATTTTAAGGACGAATTCAGTTGTGAGTAACCTTATACAAGGTGAATTATTCAAAGACAAAAACACTAATCATATTTTACAATTTGTTCCTGAAGTGGGTTTAGTCCATAATGAATTGTTATGCAAAGAAATAACTGGTTGTATTAATTTTCAACAAAATAACTAAAATCATAATAGCTTTTTTATCAAATTTGCAGCTTTCTGCGCACCATCAAAATTAGTTTGAATTCTTTTTTCATTAATTTTTTCTGGAATTAAAGATTCTAAATGGAAAAGATCATCAAAAGAAAAACCACATTCCTTTGCATTTTCTTCTTGTTCAAAATGTCCCTTTATTGGTATGAAAATACCGGGTGTTCCATAACGTTTGGATTCATCAATTGTTGATTTTCCTGCAAGAGAAATTATCAAATCTGCGGCATAAATGATTTCATGCAAATTGTTTACAAAACCAAGATTTCGTATCTTATCATTATCAATTTTCAATGATGGTCCCGAGACAATAACAAGTTCTGCATCTAATTTTATTTTTTCAAAGACGCCAATCACTGTATCAATTAAAAATTTTCCTACATTTGTTCCTCCTATACTTACAACAATTGTTTTTTTATCGAACAAAAATTTCCTTCTTAATTCATCCCTTGTCTGTATGGTACTTCTTACTATTGGTCCAACTCTTATAATATTATCTTCGTTAGGACCAATTTCAGGGAGAATTACAAGATCACATTTTTGAATTATCTTTTTCATTGAATGATTCATCTTTTTTTCAATTAAAGAACCAATTCCACTTACAAATCTTGTTTCTAAAATATCGGTAATCAATACTGTTTTTAGTTTTTTCTCCTGTCCTATCATTAGTGATGCAAAATCTTCATCACTAACTATGAGATTTGGTTTTTCTTTTTCTATAGTATTTGATGAAATGGTCTTACATTCCTTATAATACGAATAATATTTGCAAAGCCAATTTAATGGATTCTGTAATTTGCCCTGATTAACTGCAAAAGGAGGGGGATGATGATACAAGTCTTCTATATCAAAACCGTATTCTAAAAATAATTTTGATCCTGCCTCACCACTGATAAATTTTGTAGAATTTTTATCAAGATATTGAGCAATAGCTATGTCTCGTGTTGTATGTCCAAGACCTATTGGACTTGAGAAGAAAACCATTTCATTCATATTTTGAATTCAATTAGTGATAATTTCTGCGTTTTTCTTTTCATATAAAATTCTCAAAGTTTAAATGCATTTCTAATTGGAGCTTTGCTTGGGTTCATAGTCCAGTTGGTTATGACGTCGCCCTTACACGGCGAAGATCCAGGGTTCGAATCCCTGTGGACCCACCACCCCAATTTAATAAATCTAATCAAATTTTGTATATGTTATTGTTCTAACTATCTTGTTTATCTGTAATGGCACTTTGTGGGAATACTTTTTTTGTATACTTTGATAGTGCTACATATTGAATTATCAAAGAAGCAAGAACAACTCCAAATGTTATTGTCTGTAATGTATCTTTAAATGGACTTTCAGGAAGCGTTCCTACTAGAGCAATCGACAGGGCACCTCTCATACTGCCTATCACTGCAACATTTCTCCACACCATGGGTATCTTTTCATTTGTAAACTTGTTAATTATTCCAAGAATAGAATATGTTGGAGCGGCTCTTGCAATCAATACTACTACAAATGCTATTGCTATCAATGGGATGTTATGTCCAATCTTTATGATATCCATGCTTAAACCAAGATAGAGAAACGCCAAGGAATTTGCAAAAAATGCAATCACCTCCCAAAAGTAAAAAGCATAAGTTTTTGCCTTTTTGCTCATTATCTGTTCTTTTCTAGCAGAAATATTGCCTACATACAGACCAGCAATAGCTACTGCTACTAAACCAGATACACCTAATGAATTGGCAGTTACTACAGAACCAAAAACAATTGCAACAGTTAAACCAGTACCACTCAAAGGATCATCTAATATTTTATGCATTAGGTGTGCTGCAACGGCAAAGGCTAATCCTATTGCAGCCCCGCCAAAGAAGACAATTACAAATTTTTCAATTTGTTCTAATATGTTTACATTAATCTGAGTTGTATTGTTATTTGACAACATAACTAAACCACCTGCCAACGCGATAGAAACTATCAGCGAGAACAAAACAGCGCTAGTAGCATCATTTAAGCTAGCTTCTGTTTCCATTAAATGTGCCAATGGCTTTGGTACCTTTACCCTTCTGAATACTTCTATTACTACAGCTGCATCGGTTGATGCAATAAGTGCCGAAAAAGCAAAAGCCATGATTAATGGCAAACCTGCTAAATATGCAAGCAAAAAGCCTCCAATGATCATTGCAACGACTGTCCCTACAGTAGCCATCAAAAGAGAAGATATTCTAACTGATTTGAATTCCTCATAATTTACTCTCATCATGGCTTCGAAGATCAAAGCAGGAACTATGAAATACAAAATTAACTTGGGATTGATTTTCAGGTCACCAAAATTAAAGATGCTTAAACCACTGTAATGTAGTAGTGGCAGGGCAATCCCAAATCCTACAAGAATCATAGCATAGGGAATTTTGAATTTAAACGAAAATAATGATGCAGCAAATATCATGAATAAAAATAAAGGAATTATGTATTCTGAGTTTAATAGTCCGCTAGTAATTTGATCTATCATTCTCAGAAAGTCATATTCTTGGAGGACTTATTTCTTTTGATGCTCAAATTTCTTTCATATTCGTACACAGAACAAAAAGTTTGCACACGGTGTGTTTTTGATATTAAATTAGGCACAAAGTGGAACCAAAATTTGCCCATAAAAGTAACCTTTCCCTGTGGACACATCCTTACATACCGTATGAATCCCCATGAAAAATTCCAAATTTTCATTTTAAAAAAATTTACACGGTTTTGTTTTACTATCTAGATTCCAAACAAATGTTGTAAAACACCGATTTTGTATATTATGTTTATTCCAATCAACAAACTTGCACTACCTGCAATATATCGTAAAATCGTACTTACCTTGTTGATATTTGCTGTGAAAACAAACGGTAATCCTATTATTCCACTTATCATAGCCATACCAAGAATAGAACCAATTCCAAAGATCAAAATAAATGGTAAAATTAGTTGAAGGCTTCCAAGACTTGCTGCTACAAAAACAACAAGACTTCCACTACCAGCTAGTCCATGAATACATCCTATTATGTATGATTTGTGACCATGTTTGTGTATGCCATCGTGTTTGTGATCATGAGTATGAATAATTCCTCCCTCATGTACATGCGGATGGATATGTTTGGTTTTGAAAATAGATTTATTCAAGTATGTTTTTGTGCCAAGAAATACGAGCATGATTCCAACTATTATTTCTAAATTTGAAAAAATATTTTGTGGGATCTTAATTGATAAAACAAAAACAAGTAAGCCAACAAGAACTAGTGTTGTAGTATGACCTGCACCCCAGAACACTCCTAATACTGAAGAAGCAAGTACACTTTTTTTTAAACGCTTTATAGTAGAAATGGAATTGACTGTCTTCTTTTTCGAAACTTGTACAGCAATAGCAGCAATGTGATCTGCTTCAAATGCATGTTCTAATCCTATCGCAAGCCCTGCTACCATTATAAGAACCGGTGTCATTGTCTGAAATTGTTCGATTAATTCTTGAACCAATTAAATCACTTATCTAACGGTAGACTAATTCCTTACATTTTCTGTACCAAGTATGTAATTACTTGATGGTATTGGTTCATTAAATGTAATTTGTGTTTTTGGTTGATCATCTATTATTGCATTAAATGTTATTTTTCTCAAAGTTTCCGGAACTCCGATCATTACATTATCGGCTGTTAATATTTTGGATACATTATTCACTATGTTTTCTATGGAATTTTTCGATCGAATTTGACTTACAACATATGCCAAATACATTGTAAGTGTTTCATTCATGTTGAGTCTCATATTCTTTGAGAGTTTCTGTTTAATCGTATCTACAGAATTCAAAAAAATTACCTCATCGTTATCACTAAATTCAAACATCTTGATAAAAGGAGACATATCTTTTTCTCCTTTTATTTCGGTCTTGATGTTGATCATGATCTTTCTGGTATCTTTGCTTTTGGACCGTTTCCAAAGTCATAAGTGTGACCTTTTCCACGATACGCGCTTGGTCTTACTGGTTTGCCTTCAGTTTGGCCTTTCTTGGTAAGAGATAATCCTGCTAGAAGCTCTACAATCAATCTGTTTGCTAGGCCTGATGTGATTCCTCCATTGTAAGAGTTCCCATCACTTACATCATAGTTTGGTGCAACTTCTACAAGATCAAATGCAAACTTGTCTGGATCAAATGATGTGGAAAGTAATCTCATCAATCTCATTCCTTCTCTTGATGTCAAACCGTTTGGTTCAGGTTCTCCTGTTCCTGGTGCATATGCTGGATCAAATGTGTCAATGTCCCAGCTGATATACACTGCATCAACATTATCATTAGCTCTATCTGCAGCTTCTTTTGCAATCTTATCAATTCCTAACTCCTCGACATCTAGCATAGTAAACCACTGAAAATCTTGGTCTGCCATCCATTTGTAGAGATCAGGACCTGGCCAGTAACCACGGGGTCCAATGAGAGTATAGTTCTTGCCCTTCAAGCAACCTAATTCCATAATTCTTCTAATGTGTGCACCGTGATCATACTTGAAACCACATAATCCCTGTGGAGCACAATCTGCATGAGTGTCGATGTGGATCATACCAATGTTCTTATATTTTTTAGCAAAGGCTCTAACATTGGCAAATGTGATAGAATGATCTCCGCCAAGCATCACTGGAATGCCGTCAATGTCAAGAACTTCTTTTACTTTGTCAGTCATTCTTCGGTGTGACTCAATCACATCTCCAGGTGAAACGTTTACATCACCATAATCTACAGTTTTGAAAACTCCAAATGGATCTACACCTGTTTCAATGTTGAAATGCTCATATGGAGGAGAAGGTACTGTTGAGGCAGCACGAATTGCTCTTGGACCATATCTTGCACCTGGGCGAATTGTTGTTCCAAAATCAAATGGCTCTCCAATAATTGCCACATCTGGCTTAACTTTTTGTAATTCTGCGTTACTTCTTATCCACGGTAATTTTAAGAATGTTGGAATTCCAACAAAAATTGGTTCGTCATTGCCTTTATATGAATCGCCGTAAAATTCCATTCCCATTTTTTATCAACTAATTAGACTCTCATATGGTAATTAAATTTATCCAAGTAATCTACGTCTTGATTTTTTTTGAGTTAGAAGCTTTTTGACTGTAGTTTTTCTTACATGGCAAATTGGAACGTAAACTACTTGTTTTAATCAACTATGATTTGATAACTGTTGGATCAAATGATTTAAAATCAAATTCCTTGGAAACGTTGCTAACGACATAGTATGTGATTTTTCGATTTCAGTTCTTATCGTAAAATAATTTTATACTGAACTTCAGTTTTAGTTTCTACAAAAATTAATCATAAAAGATAGATTTCTGGTTTGACCTTAATTCCTTAAGTGTATTATACGTGCAATTTTTTATTCCTAAATGCGTAGTTTACGTCTTTTTAAAATCCATCCATGAATTTTCCATCTTTTTTTAAAATCCATCCATGAATTTTATGTCTAATTGTTACAATAATTACAAATTCAAATTATTTCGGTCTTTGTTTGAAATTCATAAATATTTAAATCAATGTACTTGTTATGACTGTGAATGGTTGAGATAACTGGTTATGGTATTGCAATAATCGGTTTTCTAGTTGTATCGTTAGTTATAGGTTCTTTAACATATAAACTGGTAAAGAAAAGCGCACGAAGATTAATTGTTGCAGGAAAAAGCTTACCTCTATTCCTTGTTGGAACCATGCTTGCTGCACAATCAATTGATGGTAATTCATCACTTGGCAATGTTGCACTTGTTTACCAATTTGGTTTCTGGGCAGGAGCTGTTATACCAATTGGATTAGGCATTTGTCTTATTCTCACTGGTTTGTTTTTTGGAAAAATACTCAACAAAATGTCAATGTTTACTTTGCCAGATTACTATTTTAGACGATTTGGAAATGCTACAGAAGGCATCTCTGGTGTCTTGATGATAATAAGTTTCGTTGTATTGGTTGCAGGAAATTTTGCTGCTAGTGGTTTCATCTTGCAGACTGTTTTCGGTATGCCATTCTTCTGGGGAGTTGTTATTGCAGCTTTGGTAGTCTTAACGTATACAATTGCAGGAGGATTATTTGCTTCTGCATATACAGATATTTTCCAAATATATCTTGCAATTGGTTCATTTTGGGCAGCTTTTCTTTTCTTTGCAGGAGGATTTTCTGGAGTTCCATTTGATACAATTCTAGGTAGTGCTCCTCCGGGGTATCTAGATCTTTCAGGACTATACGATACTGCAAACGGTGCTTTGGCTAACTGGGCTGGAATATTGGCGCTAGGATTAGGTGATATAGTTGCATTGGATTTTATGGAAAGAGTATTTGCAGCAAAAGATCCAAAGACAGCACGTCGAGGAGCTTTCTGGGGAGCAGGACTCACATTATTTACCGTGATACCAACTAGCATGTTAGGAATTATAGCATTTCACTTCCTGCCAGGACTTACAGACCCATATGTTGCATTACCAGAGTTAGCTCTCAATCATATGCCATTTGCAGTCGGAGCAGCAATTCTAATGGGAGTACTTGGGGCTTCAATGTCTACTGCAAACGGCGGTCTGCTTGCCATATCTAGTGTAATTTCTAGAAACATTCTTCAACGTATCATACGAAGAAGATGGTTAGGCAAAGAAGCTTGGGGTGATTCAAAATTACTTTGGGTAACTCGAATGATTGTTGCTCCAGTTATGATAGGTGCACTTGCTCTTGGTTACTTTTTACCTCAACCAGGAATATACTTGATTCTTGCATTTGATATTGTATTTGCTGGAGCTTTGGCTCCATTAACATTAGGATTGTTCTGGAAAAAAGCTAACATGCCAGCTGCTGTTGTATCACTTATTGTCGGTTCAGCGCTTAGATTGTTAATGTTCTTTATTATTCCACCCGAGTTGGCAGGTTTAGATACGATGATACCTCCACCCATCTCTTTTGCACTCTTTGTTATAGTAGCTCTTGCAACTCAGAAGAAATGGCCAGGCAAAGAAAGACATGATGTTAGAGACTATGTTCCTCCAGAAGAAGACATCATAGCAGGTGAAGACTTGAAACATTTTCATGCTGCTGAACAGGGATCTACTCGCTCAGCTCTTTAATCGAAATTCAATTTTTTTCAAAAATACCTAAAATTTCATGCCTAAACATTAGTTAATTCACTTTTGGAACATTAAGGTCTGAATTTGTTAAGAAATGATGTTTTTTTACTCCTTTCTATTTTATCAAGTACTTTGTTTTTATAATGTAAAGCTCTTGCATTATTTGGATCAATTTCTAAGGAAATATCATAATATTCCAAGGCCTCGTGAAATCTGCCAAATTCAAAAAGCAAATAACCTTTGTAACTCAACGCGTACACATATTCCGGTTCAATTTCAAGAGCTTTATCACAATAAATCAATGCAGCTTCATACTTTTTTTGATGTGCCAAAATCCAAACCATTGTGCATAGTGCCTTGACATGTCTTGGGTTAATTTCTAAGGCTTTGTTACAATATGAAATAGCATCTTCATATTTTTTTAAAGAATGGAGTGCAACTCCTTTGCTATACAATGCGCGAACATTATAGGGTTCAATTTCTAATGCTTTGTCAAAACATGATATAGCTTCTTGATATCTTCCTATTCTATCGTGTAAGAAACCTTTGTGAAGATGAGATTCAACATTATTTGGATCAATTTCCAAAGCTTTGTCAAAAAAAGGCGTAACACCCTTTAGCGGTACTCCAAGTAAATCAAGTACGAAACCCTTCGCAATTAACGCATGAACATTATTTGGATTACTTTCCAAAGCCTTGTTATACAAAGAAAGTGCTTCGTCATATTTACCACGCTTCTTAAATTCGTCGCCCTTATCGTACAAATCTGATGAATTGAGGGATTCTATCTCAGTAGATTTGTCAAAACATGATATAGCTTCCTCATTTCTTCCAAGCTTACCTAACGCAAGTCCTTTACTGTACAGTGCACTGGCATTGTTTGATTCCATCTCAAGAACTTTGTCAAAACAAGTTACGGCTTCCTCATTTCTTCCAAGTTCTTTAAGAGCTAATCCTTTATGTAATAATGCAACAACGCTTTTCGCATCTATTTGTAGAACTTTGTCAAAACATGATATAGCTTCCTCATTTCTTCCAAGCTTACCTAACACAAGTCCTTTACTGTACAATGCATTAGCATTGTTTGATTCCATCTCAAGAACTTTGTCAAAACAAGTTACGGCTTCCTCATTTCTTCCAAGTTCTTTAAGAGCTAATCCTTTATGTAATAATGCAACAACGCTTTTCGCATCTATTTGTAGAACTTTGTCAAAACAAGTAATGGCCTTTTTGAAATTATTTTCTTTAGAAAAAGAAATTCCTTTGCTGATGAACTCGTTTGAATCTTTTGAAAATCTAACATGCATGGAAACTAGTGTTGTTTAGGTTTATTGAAGGTTTTATTTCTTGTCTAATTAATAACTAATATAGAAATTTTATTTTCTTCATGAATTTTTAACTTATTAATAGATATGATGATAATCTTGGAACTCTTATTAATTTGTCATTATCATTCCTGTTTATGGTAAGCAAGCAAAATGTGGTTGCTGTAATCTTGATTCTCATAGGTGCTTGGTTGACACAAATGAAGCCCTCTCAACCGTTTACTATGGGACTTGGGTTGGGGACAATTGTAATTACATCCGGGTGGATAGTCCTTCTTATAATACGTGACTTGAAAAAAAAGTAGTTTTTAAAATTTTTACCTATTGAAAAATTATAAAGCCAGTTCTATCTCAATAATCTTATGCCTAGTCAAGGGTATGCAACCATTGGACTGAAACCGACAATATTTGAAAGATTGGAGAAATCAACAGATGAATTTTTTCCTGGCATGTTTTTACCAAGTGCATTGATAATTATGATGAATGAAATAAAGCGTCAGGATTATACTATGAAAATGCATAATATGCATTTAGATTTTTCAGGTAAATCCACTTCATTAACTTTAAGATCCGATATTAAACAGTGGTTAGAAGAAAATTATAACAATTTTAGCGAAAAATACAACAAAAAATATGGCTCAAGTAGCTTTACTCAATTTGCAAGTTTTTTTATGATAAATATGTTTGAATCAAAAGCTGATTCTCATAATTACAATATTAATTTAAAAGAATCTGATTATGTGTGGTTGAAAAATGAATATGAAAAAAGAAAACAAGAATATAAAGTGAAATATGATGTGAATACTTTTGAAAGATTTTCTGATTTGTTTTTAAAAGAGATTTTTACAAGATTGAATTCTGCAAAAGAGATTTTAACTTTATGAATTAAACCTAATGAAAAATTAATTAAAAATAGAAATTTTGTGATATCCCTGATGTTACTTTACAGATTAGTTTTCTATAGGGGTACCATCTTGTCAATTAGTCTAGCATTAGTAACCTGCCCATCTTTTTCTTGAATCTCAAGATCAACGGTATACTTTTGCTTGTTTGACAGGAATGTTGTCTGCACATCCCAACCTGTTCTTGGACCTTTCTCTGGTAAAGCGAACAACTCTCTTATTTTGAAATCTTGGATGTCAGTTCCGTATAGTGTTTCTACTACTTTCTTAGAAGCCTTTTCTACTTCTTCTCTCGTACTAACTGGATTCATAGGGTAAGTTGTACTCGTAAATATAAAAATATATTGATTTTCGATTGTCTAACTAAAACAAGTGATACAATCTTGCCATGGACAGTTTTTGAGATGGTTCTGTTGTAGCTAGTTTTCCATCAACTGTAACTCTGTAAGTTTCAGGATCAATCTCTATTTTTGGAACTAGATTGTTGTAAAGCATATTTTTCTTACCAATCTTTCTACAATTTTTGACTGGAAGTAATTTCTTTTTCAAACCTAATTTTTTTGATAGGCCATTTCGTATTGCTAATTTTGAAGTAAAAGTCACAGACGTAGTATGTATTGCTTTTCCAAGTGCACCAAACATTGGACGATAATACACTGGCTCTGGTGTTGGAATTGATGCATTAGGATCTCCCATCAAAGAATAAGCTATGAACCCACCTTTTATTACCAATTTAGGTTTCACACCAAAGAATTCAGGACTCCAAATCACGATATCAGCTAATTTTCCTGACTCTAAAGAACCGACATAATCAGAGATTCCATGTGTTATCGCCGGGTTGATGGTAATTTTTGAAAGATATCTCTTTACACGAAGATTATCATTGTCTCCTGATTCTTCTATTAAACGACCAGACATTTTTTTCATTTTATCAGCTGTTTGCCATGCTCTAATGCTTACTTCCCCAACCCTGCCCATTGCTTGACTGTCAGAAGAATACATGCTTAGAGCACCGATATCATGCAGTACGTCTTCTGCAGCTATTGTTTCACCCCTGATTCTTGACTCTGCAAAGGCCACATCTTCTCTTACAGAGGGATTTAGATGATGACAAACCATCATCATATCTATTTGCTCGTCTAAAGTATTAACCGTAAACGGTCTTGTTGGAGTTGTAGAAGAAGGAAGAATGTTTTTCTTACCTGCTATTTTCATAATATCTGGTGCATGTCCACCACCAGCTCCTTCAGTGTGATATGTATGAATTGTTCTTCCACCTATTGCTTCGATTGTATCATCAACGAAACCGCATTCATTTAATGTGTCTGTATGGATAGCGACCTGAGTATCAGTTTTATCTGCAATACGTAATGCGGCATCAATAGTGGCAGGAGTGGAACCCCAATCTTCATGTAATTTCAAACCACAAGCTCCTGCAACAATTTGTTCCATTAGTGCAGGTTCCATAGAATCATTTCCTTTCCCTAGTAGACCAAAATTTAATGGCAGATCATCAAGAGCTTCAAGCATTCGGTGAATATTCCAAGGACCGGGAGTACATGTTGTTGCTTTAGTTCCATCAGCAGGTCCTGTACCACCGCCTATCATTGTTGTAGTTCCACTACAAATTGCTTCTACTGCTTGTTGTGGAGCAATGAAATGAATGTGAGTGTCAATTATTCCAGGAGTACATATGGTATGTTCACCAGCTATTACCTCGGTGTTTGCAGATATTATCATGTCTACTCCATCCATAACATTTGGATTACCTGCTTTTCCTATTCCAGCTATTAACCCATTTTTGATACCAATGTCTGCTTTGATAATCCCAAGAATGGGATCCATAATAATCGCATTTGTTATTACTAGATCAAGTGCATTTCTACTTGTAACACCACTTGCTTGTCCCATTCCATCTCTAGCGCTTTTGCCGCCGCCAAAAACTACTTCGTCTCCATAACTCTGAAAATCTTTTTCGATTTCAATTATAAGATCAGTATCAGCAAGTCTAATCTTGTCGCCTTTAGTAGGACCATAAAGATCGACATATTGTTTTCTAGGAATTATCAATGTCATTTCTTATCAATACCTTTGAATCCTTTTTTTCGTGCTTTTTTTAGTGCCATTTGCTTTCTAGTGATGAGTTTACCATTAACAAGACCGTTGAATCCATGTACAATTTTTAGACCGCCATATTCTGTTAGTTCTACTTCCTTTGTGTCACCAGGTTCAAACCTCACTGATGTGCCTGCTGGAATATTCAAATGATAACCATATGCCTTCTCACGAGAAAAGACAAGAGCCTTGTTAGTTTCAAAGAAATGTGTATGAGAACCTATCTGTATTGGTCTGTCTCCAGAGCTACTAACCTTGATCTTTGTTGTCTTCTTACCTTTATTTGCAATAATAGGTACATCATTTAAGAAATATTCTCCTGGGATCATTGCTATACTATAGGATCGTGAACTGTGACAAGTTTAGTCCCATCATCGAAGGTTGCTTCAGTTTGCACTGTCTTAATTAATTCAGGCACGCCGGATAAAACATCATCTCTTGTTAACACTTTTCTTCCTGAACTCATTAGTTCTGATACTGATTTTCCATCCCTAGCTCCCTCAACTATGTGATCTGCGATGAGCGCTAGAGCTTCTACGTAATTAAGCTTCAGCCCTCTTGCTTTCCTTTTTCGTGCAACTTCGGCTATCATAAAAATATAGAGTTTATCAATTTCTCTAGGAGTGAGCATCATATCTGTACCTATAATGGCCTGTTGTATTTAATATTTATAAAAAATTACTAAGATCAAAAAATATAATTTCATAGTATTATCTAGATCATCATGCTTACCATCACATCTATAATAGGAAATATTTTTGATGACAAAAAATTAATGACTAAATTCAAACAAATGGAGTCTAGAAAAAGCTGTCAAAGACTAAAAATCTCACGTCTTGAGTTGGAAAGAAGTAGAATTAGAAAGAAAACAGATCTTGGTACAGATATAGGTCTTATTCTTGATTCTGGAACAAGACTGCATCATGGTGATGTTATAGTATCAAATCTCAAAAAATTCATCATAATTGAACAGTTGCCAGAGAAAGTGATCTCTATAAGAATAAGGAAATTAAAGAAAAACCCCGTTGAATTGGTTATTCTAGGTCATATTATAGGGAACAGACACAAACCAATTGTGATCAATGATGATATCCTATACTTTCCCGTTCAGGCATATTCTGAAGTTGAAATATTTAAGAAACTACTGGTTGGTGTTATGAATAATCTAGAGATTGAGGTAGGGGAGCAGATTTTTCAACCTCAGCATGGAATGTATATGCATGAACACTAACCACGAATTTTTTTTAATGCAACTAGCAGATTCCTTTTTCCCCTCTGGTATGTTTGGATTGTCCAATGGTCTAGAGTCACTTGTAAAGCATGATAGAATCAAAAACGAACAAGATGTTTTGAATTTTATTGAACAACAGATAGAATTTCAACTTGTACCTTGTGATTGCCTAGTTTTCTTGATTGCCATGGATGCGGCAAGAAATGAGAATATTGAAGAACTTGTGGAAGTAGATAACAGATTCTACTCAATGAGATTGATAAGAGAAGTAAGAAACACATCAGTCAGATCTGGTTCTCAAATATTGAATTGCGTCATTCAAATGACATCTGACAAGAATAAAAGTAAAATTGCAAAGGATTTTCAAAAGAAAATAAAATCTAATGAAACTGTTGGAACATATCCTGTTTGTCTAGGAATAACTGCAAATCTTCTTGGAATTCCAACAGAGAGTGGGATAAGAATGATGCTTTATTCATTTAGTCAAAGTGTTATAGCAGCGGCAATTAGATTAGGAATAATAGAACACATAAGCGGTCAGAAAATTCTTATAATACTTTCAGACAAGATTAATAATATTTCAACGAACATTAAGAAAGAATCGTTAAACAATCTTTGGCAACTGACACCTCTAACAGATATTTTTCAAATGATTCATGAACATAATAACTCTAAAATGTTCATTACATAATTTAGAGGTAAATTTTGATGTTAAAAAATAAAAAAATAGCAAAAGTTGGAATTGGCGGACCGGTAGGATCGGGAAAAACCCGTCTGATTGAGAGGATTGTGCCCATCCTGATAAAAAGAGGTTATAGATGTTGCATAATATCTAACGATGTAATATCAAAGGAAGATGCAGAAAGAATGCAACGAACATTATCTACAGAGTTGAAAGTTATGCCTGAAAATATGATCATAGGAATAGCTACTGGTGGGTGTCCACATACTGCTATACGTGAAGATCCAACAATAAATTTGGCAGTAATTGAGGAGATCGAAAAGAAAGATCCTAATCTTGATTTGATTATCATTGAAAGTGGAGGTGACAATGTCATGACCACTTTTAGTCCTGCTCTTGCAGATTATTTCATTTACATAATAGATGTGGCTGGTGGAGACAAGTATCCAAGAAAAGGTGGGCTGGGAATAGAAAGCAGTGATTTGCTTGTAATCAACAAGATTGATCTTGCAGCACATGTAGGAGCAGATCTTGCTATAATGGAAAGAGATGCAAAAAAAATACGAGCAGAGAAATCCTATGTGTTTGTCAACTGTCAAACAGGTGAGGGCATAGAGTATGTTGCTGAAAACATAATCAAATCAGTACTGTTTGACAAAAAACCAATCGTTAAAAAGGATCGAATTAGATGAGTTCACAAATTCCAGATATTTTCAAGAATTATGTAAACAAGAAATTAAAGATGCCAGGTCAGAATGGTACAATAAAGATAGATCTTCAAGTAAATGATGATTCTAAAACATACATTAAATCACTATTATCAAAAGCACCGTTTCTAATTCAAAAAGCGATATACCCAGACACATCTTATCCGCACTTTGCTCACATCTACATGATGTCATCTTCTGGAGGTATACTGCAAGGAGACGAACAGAAAATTGATGTTGTAATGGGTAGAAACTCAGCAGCAAGAATTACTACTCAATCAGCAACCAAAATTTACAAGATGGAGGGTGGTTATGCTTCTCAATACATTAACATACATAATCAAGAAGGAAGCTATTTGGAATTTATTCCACATCAGATTATACCATTCAAATCATCTAGATTTTATCAGGAAGTAAATTTTGTGGTTGAGGAGAATGCAGTTTTGATCTACTCTGAAATTATATCAGCGGGTCGGATTGCATCTGGTGAAAAGTTTGATTTTGATCTTTGTTTTCTTCGAACTTCAGCTCATAGAAATGGTCAGATGCTATTTACAGATGCCATGAGTTTAAGTTATAAAGATAAAGCAAATCTTGAATCTATATTTGGAGGAAAGAATATCTTTTCCACCATCTATATAATTGGAAGTTCCATACAAATAGAAAGGATTGTAGACGAAATTAATTTAGCAGCCAAAAATGTTTCTCTTTTAGCTAGTTGTTCTTCTTTACCGCATAACTCTGGTATTATTGTAAGAATACTTGCTGATTCTGTTTCTGAAATTGTATCTCTAACAGAATCTATGGCTGATATTCTTAGAGTTTTTACCAAAAAAAATTACAAAATAGAACCTACAATTCAGAGTTCATCAGTAAATATTACATAAAACATCTTTTATTTTCTTTTGAATTTTTTAGATTCTGTTGATCAGAAGTTTTATAATTACTACATTCAGTGTACTTGCATGAGTTCTACAGGTGGTTTACTTGGTGATAGCACAAGATATTCTGTAGGAGATGAGGCTAGAAGATATAATTTACTTGCCGGAAAATTAATTGCAAATCTCATCAAAAGTTCATTTGGACCCAGAGGATTTGAAAAAATGTACATTGATCTTTTGGGTGAGGTTACTCTGACCAAAAGTGGTTCTACATTGCTACGCAAAATCGATGTTGAACACCCAGCTGCCAAGGCAATGATAGATGCTTCAAACTCAGTTGACAATGAGGTAGGAGATGGAACAATATCTGTAGTCATCTTGGCTGGCTCTTTACTTGAAAAGGCAGAAAAATTATTGGATTTAGGAATCTCACCTTCTATAATTGAAGCAGGATACAAGAAGGCAGCTGAGCAATCACTTGATATTGTAAGATCAATTGCAAAATTATCTAGCTATAAAAATAAAGAAATCATGTTGAAGTTGGCTGAAACATGTTTAAGAACAAAGGCCATTTCCATATTGTGTGAAAATAAATCGGTAGCAGAACTAGTAACTGATGCATTTTGTACAATAGCAGACTTTGCAAATAGAAAAGTTGAAACAGATGATATAAAGATAGAAGAAAAACCTGGCAATACTTCTGATATTGAACTAATCAAAGGAGTGGTTATTGATAAAACAATAGATAATTCTGCAATGCCCAGACTAATTGAGAACGCTAAGATTCTCCTGATTAATGAAGAACTTGATAATGAGAGAACCAAGACAGACGCAGAAATCATAATTAGCAATCCACAAGAAATACAAATCTATCTTTCAAAAGAAAATGATCATGTAAAGGAAAAAACTCAAAAGATAATCAATTCAGGCGCAAACGTTGTAATCTCCCAAAAAGGAATCAGCCTTTTGGCTCAACATTATCTATCTAGGGCTGGCATGATCTCTCTTCGTAGAGTGAAAGAAAATGATCTTCATTGGCTAGAAAAGGCAGTTGGCGGTTCCATTACAAACGATCTTGATAATATTACTGTAAAACATCTGGGATTTGCAGGCAAAATTTATGAGAAACTTGTAGGTGATGACAAAATGGTATTTGTTGCAGGATGTAGAAATCCAAAATCAGTCACCATCTTATTGCGAGCAAATTCAAAGAGAATGCTTGATGAATATCATCGTTCAGTGCTTGATGCCATAGCAGTTCTAAAAGATTTCTTTTTGAATCCATCAATAGTAGCTGGCGGGGGTTCTACTGAAACAATCATTGCAAATGAGATTAGAAAAAGATCACTTTTAATTGAGGGTAAGGAACAAATCGTGATTCAAAATTTTGCTGAAGCTCTTGAAGAAATTCCATTGACTCTAGCTAGAAATTCTGGAATGAATATAGTTGATACGATTGTACAGTTAAGAAACAAAAATTCTGAACACAACAATGGACATGTTAACTCGTGGTATGGAATAGATGCAATAGAACGAAAAGTGAAAGAAATGTATTCACAAGATGTAATTGAACCTCTTGTAGTAAAAGAACAAGTAATCAAAACAGCTGTTGAGGTGGCATCATTGTTAGTACGTGTAGATGAAGTTGTCATGAGAAAACCTGTCATGTACGCTCATACTCATGGTGATGGTAATACTCACTCACATGCAAGGGGTGATACACCGCATGATCATTTTGACAAGCTTGGTAAGATGCAACGACCATCTCACCATTATTATTGAATCAAAATTATTATATTTTGAACCTGTTACTACATTTGTTATTTTACTCTAGCAAGAAGCAGAATATCTTTTACTGATCTACTGTGAATCTTCCATCCTCTTCTAATTTTATATGTAGTATAAATTTCTTGAAATTTTATTTTTGTCCTAGAGATATTTTATATATTTGTAATCTGACTGATGTTATGCTCGATTTAGTTGCAAAAAAAATGTTCCTTACAAGTGGTAAAGGGGTACATCAAGACCAGCTTACAAGTTTTGAATATGCATTACGAGATGCTGGCATTCCAAACACAAATTTGGTGTTAATTTCAAGTATATTTCCACCAGGAGCAAAAATAATTTCTCGTGTAGAGGGGTTGAAGCTGATACGTCCCGGCAGTGTTCAATTCGTAATCTATGCACGACAACAATCCAATGAACCACATAGATTGATGGCAGCTTCAGTTGGATTGGCAGAACCAAGTGACAAGAAAAAATGGGGATATCTGTCTGAATATCACTCTTTTGGAGAAACAGGAAAAGAAGCTGGTGATTATGCTGAAGATATTGCAGCACAGATGTTAGCCTCCTCTCTAGGAATACCGTTTGATGTAGACAAAAATTGGGATGAGAAAAGACAACAATGGAAAGTATCTGGCCAAATATACAAGACTAGAAACATCACTCAAAGTGCAATTGGTGATTCAAGAGGAAGGTGGACTACAGTCTTTGCAGCTGCGGTCTTGCTTCTCTAAAATAATCTTTCTTTAATAATAATAATCAGCGCTGCTTATGGTTTACCTGATCTCTTTTTGTTAAAATAAGTTTCAGATAATTCCTTGTAATACTGATCTAACTTTTTGTACAATCGTTTCGGCTTTCGTGATTTTTCCTTACTTAGTGCATACAAACACAAAACTGGAAACGCTATAGTAGCATCTGCATAAACTACAATGACATCCTCGTGAGAATCTTTTACCTTGCCCCAACTCTTGCCTTCTTGAAGCGTTGCACCAGATAAACCTCCAGTATCTGGTCTAGCATCAGTAATCTGAATAATGTAATTTTGTCCCCCATGACCAAGACCCAAGATCTGATCTAATAGTGGGCCTGTCTGCTGTGCAGTATTTTTGGGTACACCGCCACCTATCTCTACAATTCCTGCCTTTTTTGAATTGTACAAAATTGCGGCCTGTTCAATTATTTCTCTTACAAAATCTAATGCAAATGGTTTGTTGGCAAGTCTAAGAGGCGCCAGATCAAGTGCAAGCGAAGAGTCTTTTAATGTTGAAATGTAGAGCGGTACATCATAATCATACGCAGAAACAACAAAGCTTCTTTCTGGATGTTTTGAATATTCTTTTGAATATTTACCCATCCAGTTTGCAAATTCTGCGGTAGTAAATGGTTTTTCCATAGGATTATTTTCAAACATTTTTTGTACAATCAAATCTTGCTTCTTGAGCGTTTCCTCCCCTTTGATATAGACGTCTCTTATCCTGACAATATCTTTTTGATAAAGAATCATGTCATCTACTTCAAAATGCCCTTGTTTTACAGGTAGATTCCATGCAAAATGATCTTCATGGTACAAATTAGAACCTGTAGATATTATCCAATCCACAAATCCTTTTTCAATAAGAGATTTGAACAGACCTCCAAATCCGACTGGGGTCATGGCACCAGCAATAGTAAGACATATTGTTGCATCGTCTTCAATCATCTTGGAGAACAGTTTTGCAGCTTCACCAAGCTGTCTTGCGTTGTAACCTGAGTTTGCATAAATTTCTACAAGATCCTCTATTTTCATGTCTGGGTTTACTTCTATGTGAGGAATGTTTTTTCCATGAAAATTATGATAATCCACTAGTCCGTAATCAAGACTCTACTAGATAATATTTTCTAATGTTATCAACCATTTCGATGAAATTTTGTTAAACAAAAATATCTTATACATTTGGAGACTATTGCAGAAAAATTCTATGAAATCATATCTGTGAAAAAATAATTTTTATAATTTGATCGTTAAACATCATTTTTAGACAATTATTCAATTTGACTGAAATTAGTAAATCACACGTACTAAATTATACAATAGTAGATCTACCAGAATCATAAAGATCAGAGATTCACTATGAATACAGTTTTAATCGAATTTTATCTCTTCTTGTTGTGTTGATGCGTTACAGTGTGCACACTTTTCTGATGGAGTTTTAAAATATACCATGTGGCACTGTTTACAGGCTCTCAGATCACTTAGTTTAACCATAATAATATGGCCTGTAATCATCATACAAAAATCTTATTTTAATTATAATGCCATCTTGTCATCATTTACATACAACTAAAGATTATCAGTGGTTGAAATCCTATCAACGAATGTCTTGATTTGGCAATGTGATTTATTTGTAACATACGAAAAGACTGTGTAATGAAGAAACAGTATAAAGAATATCTGATGCTAAACAAGAATATTCTTCTTGCTTTCTTTACATCTGTTATTATTTCTGCTATAGCCGCACAAATATTCTCAATTCAAGCAAAATATGTCAATAGTTCAGCAACTCTTGCAGTTGATTTATCAGTTTATTATGCAGCTTTTTCAGGTTTTTTTTATATTGACAATAGAAAAAAATATCTCTCAAAATCAGGTAAATTAGACAAATCTAGGCTAAAAACAGATCTACTAAAAATTATCGCTTCGCTAGGATTAGGTGAAATAATTTACGTTATATGCAGATGGCTGATACAGTATTATCTATTAATTGAGGATTATGAAGCATACATTTCATCTGCTTTGGCTCAATCAATATCATTTGTAGTTTATTTGGTCTGTGTAAATCTCATAGCTAAATCGATAAGATTGTATAAAGACAAAAATTAATTGAAGATTTTTTCATCAAATAATCTTCAATTAATTCTATTATTTTCAACTCAATCTGGTTTCATTAGGATCTTGCCAAAGATGTTTCCTTTAAGCATCTTTTTGTGAGCTCCTACAGCATTTTCAAATGTATAGACTGAATCTTTATCCTTTGGTTTCATATTTGTAATTGTTTATTCAACATTAATCTTGAACCTTTTTAGTAAAGAAGAGTTTGCAATTACAGATATGGAACTAAGTGCCATGGCTAAAGCAGCTATTATTGGATTCAATAGTCCCAATGCAGCTATGGGAACTGCACCAGTATTGTAAGCCAATGCCCAAAACAGATTCTGCTTTATCTTTCTCATTGTTGCTCTACTTAGCTTGACTGCTCTTGCAACATCCATAATGTCATCTTTTATCAGAATAATTCCACCAGTCTCTTTTGCAATATCAGAACCGCTGCCTATTGCTATTCCAATGTCTGCCTGTGCGAGGGCAGGAGCATCGTTGATTCCATCACCAACCATAGCAACAACTTTGCCTTCCGATTGTATTTTCTTTATCACATTTGCTTTTTCAGCTGGAAGGACATTTGCAATTACTTTGTCAATACCAACATTTCGTGCTACTGCTTTTGCAGTCTTTTCATTGTCTCCAGTTAACATTATAGTTTCAATCCCTAATTCTTTTAGTACAGATATGGCTGATGCAGATGATTCTTTGAGAGTATCAGCTACTGCTATCAATCCAACAATCTTTTGCTCTATTACAAGAATCATGACAGTCTTGCCAGCAGACTCTAGTTCTGACAGTTGTTGTTCAATGGAATCAGAATAAACTCCGATTTTTTTCACAAGTTTTCTATTTCCAAATAAAACATGTTTGCCATCAATAATTGCCCTGACTCCCATCCCAGATACAGCTTCAAATTCTGTAAGAGCACTCAAATTTATGCCCATTTTCTTTGACTCTTTGATAATTGCTTGAGCAAGCGGATGCTCGGAACCAGTTTCGACACTTGCTGCAAATTTCACAATCTGTTCTTTCCCATAGGATTCTATAGAAACAATGTCAGTAACAGAGGGTTCGCCTTTTGTTAGAGTGCCAGTCTTGTCGAATACTATGGTCTTTATCTTCTGAGAGCGTTCTAGATATTCTGCTCCTCGAATCAAAATTCCTGCTTCAGCACCTTTTCCAACACCTACCATGAGGGCTGCAGGTGTAGCTATTCCCATCGCACATGGGCATGCAATAATTAAAACTGCAACAAAAGAAAGCAGGCCTGTGATAAAATTACCAAAAACAAGATACCATATTGCAAATGATGCTACAGCAACAGATACTACAACTGGAACAAACTTTGCAGAAACTGAATCCGCTAATCTTTGAATATGTCCTGTGGAAGATTGTGCCTCTTCTACAATGTGGACAATCTGGGAAAGTGTAGTCTCTTTCCCCACTTTGGTGGCTTTTATTTTTAAAAGTCCTTGTATGTTCATAGTAGCACCTATGACTTGATCTCCAACGGTTTTATCCACTGGCAAGCTCTCACCTGTAACCAGTTTTTCGTCTATTGCTGAAGCTCCTTCGATGACAATCCCATCAGTTGGAATTTTTTCTCCCGGTCTAACAACTAGAATATCATCAACCTGTATCTGATCAGCAGAAATCTCTTTTTCTATTCCGTCTCTGACAACTCTTGCCATTGCAGGGCGGAGATCAAGAAGTTTCCTAACTGCAGCAGAACTTCGTTTCTTTATTGCCTCTTCCATGTACTTTCCCAACAAAACAAATGCAATGATCACAGCTGATACATCGAAATAGACGTCTCTTTCTTTGACAGGAAGTGCACCGGGGAAAAACAAAACTATTGTACTGTAAAAATATGCAACAAGAGTGCCTATTGAAACCAAGAGGTCCATGTTAGCTGTTCTATTTTTGATTGCATGATAAGCTCCGACATAGAAAGTCCATCCACCAATGAACTGGACTGGTGTTACAATGAAAAACAACAACAGACCCCATGTGAGAAATGGTATCTGAGGAAACGGAACCCACGTTATGGCTACCGCACCAAAAGCCAATCCAAGATAAAGTGCTCCACGTAGTATAGCTATAGCAAGCGCACCAGAAGCAGCAACGTACATCCTTTTCTTGAGTTGGCGAAGTTCCTTCTCAGGATTAGTGAAGGTATGCATACAAGTTGGGGCACAAAAGTAAAACGTTCTTCCACCAATCTCTGAGTGAAGAGCAGTCTTCTCATCCACTACCATTCCACAAACAGGGTCTTTTGCCATCTAATTCCTCATACAAAGTCTGTAGATATAATGACTCATCTTTACGATTGTAAAGTGAAGAATTTAGATACGTTTGGAACATAGTAAAGATGTGCCAATAAAATTAGATGAGATCGACATTGCCTTGCTTGAATCATTAATCAAAGATGGTAGAAAATCGTTTAATCAAGTATCAAGAGAGATCAAAGTAAGCACTCCAACCGTAAAGGCACGATATGACAGGCTTGTTAATGTCGGTTTGATCAAGGCTGTAACTCTAGATTTGGATTTAGGAAAGCTTGAGACAAAGACTGGTGAAAGACTTGGTCATCTCAGAGAAAAGGCAATCAAAAGCCACGGAATAAAGTTTGGCAAGGGTATGATTATAGAATTATCATGTGATTATTGCAAAGGATCCGTTGATGGTAAACCTAATGTCTTAAAATTTGGAAACTTTGAGCGATTCTTTTGTTGTACTTCCTGTAAATCATTGTATAAAGAAAAATATGGAATGAGAATGCAGGCATTAGAATGAAATCTATAACACATTAAAACCCTCTAAATCCTATTGGTCTACAAAGCTCAGGGTGTTCTTTGAGATATGAAATTTTTTCTAGTATTGTTTCTTTGTCTTCAGGTAAAGTACCACCAATGGGATATGCATTTGAGCCATGATTTGCTCTGAAAACTACTGGACTTTTGGGATCCATTTCACTTACAAGGTTTTCAAGCTCGATTAATGCATCCGCATCATCAATTAGTTCAAAAGGTTCTTTGAATTTAGTCAAAAACTCGTCCCTTATTCCATCTTCAAGATGTAAGGTAAGAGCTCCTACATAGTCTGGTGCAGTAATACTGAGTACTTTGGCTGTTTCATCTATGTGTTCTTTTGTGTATGTCTTTCCACCAAGACCTAGTATTATCATGCATGAGATTGTATATCCTGTATCCTTTGCTTTTTGACAAGCTTTGATTATTGTCTGAGCCGTAGCTCCCTTTGTTATCTTTTTTAGAATTTTATCAGAACCAGTTTCTATACCGATGTAGAACATTGTAAGACCCGCATCATGAATCTTTTTCAAATCTTCAGGAGATTTTTCAAGTATGTTCTTTGGCATTGCATAACAAGATATCCGTTCTAGTTTTGGAAATTTTTGATTTATGTAATTAAGTATCTGAATCATCCTATCTGTTGGAAGATTTAACGCATCACCATCTGCAAGAAAAATTCTATTTGTATCCTGCATGTGTTTTGACGCTAAATCAATTTCCATTTTGATCTCATCCCAAGATCTTTCGACATATTCTTTTGTACGATACATGTTACAGTAAGAACAGACGTTAAACGAACATCCTAAAGTTACTTGAAATATTAGGGATTTTGCCTCCGACGGCGGTCTGTACAAAGGATAATCATAATCAAACATGAAATTCTCTAATACTTTGTTCAATTTATCAGTTATCAAGTTCTTGAAATAAATAATTCAAATTTTCTCTCATTTTTTCCTTATTACATATTTTGTTATGTAAAGAAATGGTTTGAATTCAGACTACAATTATCAAGCTGATTTTCCATAACACCTTTTAATTATCCAACGGTACACGAAGCTGATTAACAAATGGCTGGTGATCCATATGCTAAACGCCTGCTCTGGTTTGTATTTACGGGTTCAAAAGGCGGTTTAAACAGAATTCGATTGATATCTGTTATTAGAAAGACACCGCTTAATGCAAATCAGCTTGCCAAGGAACTGGGATTAGATTACAAGGCAATTCAGCATCATGTTAATGTTCTTGAAAAAAATAATCTCATAACTCGAGTTGGAGAAAAATACGGGGCTACTTTTTTCATTTCTACATTTTTAGAGGTTAATTTAGAAACGTTTGATGAAATTGTAACTAAATTGGAACAAAGTAAATATGCTAAGAGAGGTTAAATTTTTTTAAATGGAACCGATAATGACTGCAAGTACTATCATATCAGGTGCTAACATGGTTGTATTGGGGATATTAGTTGGAGTTTTTATAAAAATCTATTCAAGAACAAAAGCACAGCTTCCACTTGGAATGATATTTTTTGCTGGATTGTTATTTTTGCATAATGTAATAGGCGTATATGCTTATTTTTCAATGATGGAACTTTATGCCGCTGCTCTTTTACCTTACTTACTTGCAGTTCATGTTGCAGAACTTGCTGGTATCCTGATATTTCTTAAGATAACATTACAGTAGATTTAGATAATTGTAAATTTGAGTGCAAAACTAATAGGGTTATACAAAAATGTCACTTAACATCTACGTGGATGGTTCTGGTGGACCAAATTCTGGTTTTGGATTCTTTGTAAAAGAGACAGGAGAATCGTTTTACAAAAAAGAGCCAAACATAACAAATAATCAGGCAGAATACCTGGCAATAATCATGGTTTTAAAAAAATTTCTAGATCATAACAACGAGATAACCATTTACAGCGACTCTAAAAATACTGTAGCCCAACTAAATCACGAATACGCAATTAATAGTGACCAACTCCGAACTTTAGCAATGAAAGCCTGGAATCTGATAAGCAATTTCACAAATCTTAAGATAAAATGGATTCCAAGAAACGAAAATCTTGCAGGAAAGATGCTTGGAAGCTGAGTAATAGCCGAACAATTGATCTTCTGAAGTACGGATAAACTTATTATACAAATCAATTTGATCCCAATTTATTAAAAATGACTGATTCTGTTTTCCTTTCTCCAAAATCTATTGCAATAATAGGTGCATCTGATAAAGAAGGCAGTGTTGGTCGTGCTATTACATCTAACATATTGAAAGGATATACAGGTAAAATTTTTCCTATCAATCCAACTAGAGAAACAGTTTTTGATAAAAAAGCATACAAAAGTGTTTTAGATGTTCCTGAAGAAATTGATCTTGCTGTAGTTGTAACAAAAAATGATGTTGTGCCATCAGTGCTTGAAGAATGCGGTAAAAAGAAATTGAAAGGTGTTATCGTAATTACTGCTGGTTTTAAAGAAGTAAATGAGGAAGGTGCAGCACTTGAAAGAAGATTAGGAGAAATTGCAAAACAATACAATTTGCGAATTATTGGTCCAAATTGCCTTGGAGTGATGAACCTTGCTCCTCAAACAATGATGAATTCTACTTTCCTTAAAGTTACTCCAAAGTCAGGAGAAATTGCACTTGTCTCACAAAGCGGTGCAATATGTGCTGCATTAGTAGAGGATGCAAGCGCACAAGGAATTGGATTTTCTGCAGTAATTAGTATGGGAAACAAAGTAGATCTCAATGAAGTTGACATACTTAAGATGCTGGCAGAACACGAACAAACCAAAGTAATAGTAATGTACCTTGAAGACTTGGGAAATGGTCAAGAATTCTTGAAAATATGTAAACAGATAACGCGTCTTAATTCTGTAAAAAAACCAGTCCTTGTTTTAAAATCGGGTCGTAGTCCTGAGGGTGCAAAGGCTGCGATGTCGCATACTGGTGCATTAATGGGCTCTGACGAAATTTACGATGCATTGTTAAAACAATCAGGAGCCATAAGAGTGGATACAATGGAAGAATTGTTTGATTGTGCTACTGCTTTTTCAAAACAACCTCTTCCAACAAAAGGAGATTTGGTTATAGTTTCTAATGCTGGAGGACCTGCAATAATCTCTACAGATGCTTGTTCTAAGCTTGGAATAAAAATGGCAACCATTGAAGACATACGACCAAAAATAAATGCGGTTATTCCACCATGGGGTTCTTCAAGAAACCCAGTTGATATTGTAGGTGATGCAGATTTTAATAGATTTGATAATGTACTAAATGAAGTTCTTGCACACCCAAATGTGGGTTCAGTTATCGCAATGTGTACACCTTCTGCAACTTTAGACTACAACAAGCTTGCTGAAGTTATTGTTAGAGTTTCTAAAAAATACAACAAAACAATACTTGCAAGCCTTATGGGCTTGGACGAAGGAATAAAAAACAAAGAAATTCTTGCAGAAGGAGGAGTACCTCATTATGAATATGCAGAAACTGCAATAAGGTCTCTAAATGCAATGCTACGGTTTACGGAATGGTCAAATACACAAGAAGGAAAAATACACAAGTTTACCGTCAACAAGAAGAAAGTTGAAAAAGTATTTGAAAAAGTAAAAGAAGAAGGGAGGAAAAATCTTCTTGAAGAAGAAGGACAAGAAGTTTTACGTGCATATGGTTTTCCAATCCCTAAAAGTATCCTAGCTAAAAAAGACAAAGAAGCAATACAAGCTGCAAAGAAAATTGGATATCCAGTTGTAATGAAAATAGTGTCTCCACAAATCATCCACAAGTCAGACGCAGGTGGAGTAAAGGTGGGATTAAAAAATTTACAGGAGGTAAGAACCGCCTTTAAAGAAATAATTAAGAATGCAAAAAAATACAACAAAAAAGCTATCATCAAAGGTGTTTTGATACAAGAAATGGTAAAGGGAGGAAAAGAAACAATCATTGGTTCAAAACTTGAATCAGGATTTGGACCTGTCGTAATGTTTGGTATGGGAGGAATCTATGTTGAAGTTTTAAAAGATGTTACATTCAGACTTGCTCCAATTACTGATTCAGAAGCAGATGAAATGATCTCTTCTATAAAAACAAACAAACTGTTGCAAGGTGTTCGTGGTGAAAAACCATCTGACACCAAAAAATTATCCGAGTGTTTACAAAGAATATCACAACTTGTCAGTGACTTTAAAGAAATAAAAGAACTTGATATGAATCCAGTTTTAGTTTTTGAAAAGGGTAAAGGTTGTAAGGTAGTAGATGTAAGAATTGGTCTTGTCTGATACTAAGCGTTTTCTTACTGTTGAATAAAACTAGTTTAGAATATTTATATTGCTTTGAGTGAGAATAGCTGTATGCCAATAAGGACTGGTGCTGAGTATATTGACAGTTTAAGGGGAAGAAATCTCAAAGTCTATCTTTTTGGAGAACTAGTCAAAGAACCCGTAGATCATCCACTAATTAGGCCTTCTATTAACGCGGTTGCTGAAACCTATGATTTAGCAGTAAGAGAGGAAGAACTTGCTACTGCCAAATCATCATTAACTGGACAAAAAATTAATAGATTTTTGCATATTGTGCAAAGCCCAGAAGATCTTGTTAATCAAAATAAGATGCAAAGGAAACTTGGACAAAATACTGGAACATGCTTCCAGAGATGTGTTGGTATGGATGCATTAAACTCACTTTACTCTGTTACTTATGAAATAGATGAAAAATATAAAACAAATTATCATAAACGATTAATTGATTTTATAAAAATAGTACAAAACGAAAATCTTGTAATCGGTGGTGCTATGACTGATCCAAAAGGAGATAGAAGTAAAGCTCCACATGAACAGGAAGATCCTGACATGTACTTACATGTAGTAGAAAAAAATGACAAAGGAGTTACAGTAAAAGGAGCAAAAGCTCACCAGACAGGTTGCATTAACTCTCACTGGATAATTGTCATGCCAACGATGAGATTACAAGAAGATGATAAAGACTATGCAATAGTAGGAACTGTAAAAGCTGATGCTCCCGGAATAACCTATATTTATGGTCGTCAGTCGTGCGACACAAGAAGTATGGAAGAAGGAGATATTGATTCTGGAAATGCAAAGTTTTCCGGGCAGGAGGCTATGATAATTTTTGATAATGTTTTCATTCCATGGGAACATGTATTCATGAACGGTGAATTTGAATATGCTTCAATGCTTATTGAAAGATTTACCTGTTATCATAGAAGAAGCTATGTTTGTAAAACGGGCCTTGGTGATGTGCTAATTGGTGCTGCTGCAGCTATTGCAGACTATAATGGAATTCCAAGTGTATCTCACATAAAAGACAAGCTTGTGGAAATGACTCATCTAAATGAGAGCATATATGCTGCAGGAATTGCTTCTTCATACCAAGCTCATAGAACAAAATCTGGAGCATGGTTAAATGATGACATGCTTGCTAACGTGTGTAAACATAACGTTACGAGATTTCCATATGAGATTGGTCGATTAGCTCAGGATATTGCCGGTGGCCTTATGGTAACACTTCCATCCGAAAAAGACTTTAGAAATCCCGAAACCGGACCAATACTTCGAAAGTATCTGAAAGGAAGAAAAGGCGTAGATGTTGAAAACAGAATGAGAATTCTTAGATTGATCGAAAACATGACTATGGGAAGAAATGCTGTAGGGTATCTAACAGAATCAATGCATGGTGCAGGATCTCCACAAGCACAGCGAATTAACATTGCACGTCTAATGCAACTTGAATACAAGAAAAAGCTTGCAAAAAATCTTGCTAGTGTAAAAGAAGATTCTAATAATCTTACTCTAGAACAAGCAGATTATTTTGAGCGAGTATTTAAAATAAGTAAAACTCAGAACTAAATTCTCAAGTGATTATTTCTTAAAATTAGATATCTTTTTGTTCTGATTCTTTTGAATATTTGTTTTCTGTACTAGTGTTTGTATATTCATTATCAGAAATTTTATCAAACTCGTTTGAAGTTATAGAATCGGGCTTTTTAGGATCTTCAGTAGGAGGCTTCTCAGAAAGAGTTCCCGATCCATCTTTTTTTCCAAATTGTTTGACAAGCATTATTCCAATAATTACTGCAATTATGATGTAATTTATGGGAGGAGTAAGTATTCTTGTAACATATCCTATCTGTGGTATTACATATTCTACCTTGCCTATGTAATCTTGTTTGGTTATTGGGAAATCTGTTCCCGGAATTGAGCCCGGATTGGCATCTCCCTTTGTTCTAATGACAAGAGGATCCTTCTGTAGAATCTCAGCTACTCTATGTACAATTACCCTGTCATGACTATTTGGTCTATTGAAAACTATGATGTCGCCTACTTTGATATGATCAAAAGGGACATTACCTTGTACAATAATGACATCAAAAACATTGAGGTTGGGTATCATACTACCACTTGAAACCACATAAAATGGATTTTCTGTTCCAAATGTTACGCGTAAACCGATCCATATGATTGCAATGCCTATTGCAACTATTATTACATCCTTTACAATTGCTTTAGTTCCAGAACGCTTTTTCAATCATATTTTGTTCTTAAAGTTAGTAAGATAAATCTTACTTAACATTGTGCTGTCTATATCTTTTTACCGCAACTTTCGCAGAATTTTGAATCAGGATTATTTACATAACCACATCCATCACATTTTGTAGAAGTTGCTGATTCTCTACCACCTAATAATACAATTTCACCAATTTTTTTTATCTCATCCCACTTTATTGCTACATCACTCCCATCATTTTTTGTAACTATAAGAACAACTCCAGCTTGTCCTGTTTGAATCCCGACCTGTTTTACAATACCAATTTTTCGCGCTTCGGAATCATAAACAGATATTCCAGCTATGGAATTAAAAGTTGTCACTCCTGATGAGACAAGTTCTGATTGATAACTTGTCTGCTGTGGTGTATAACTAGGAACTGAAGGTTCAATTATATTTTGAATTATTAATGATTGCTGTTTTGCTAATCCTATCTCTGCACTCTCGTTTGGTTTGCTAAAGTTTCTGTATTCTGCAAGAACAGAACCACATGTTGTGCAAACATACTGCCCTTTCTCCAAAAGGACCAAGTTATCTGCTACAATTTCATTTGGCGTTTCATAATCGATCTTTGGGCTGCCTTCGTAATCCTTTTCGCATGTGTTGCAAAAATATTTTGAAATCTTATTTACATCTATTCTACCTACTGGAGCCAAAAATAGATCTGGACCACCAAGGTTTCCTTTTCTCTGTTGATCATCTGTAACAGATGCCATAATATATCCGCCAGAGCCTCTTAATTTTTTTAATCGTAAATCATTACTCATGGTTTAGGATAATAAAAAAGTCATTTAAGTATGTTCAGATCTAAATATTATAAAAAATTAACTTGAAAATGGTTCATATGTATTTCAAATATTATACAAATTTAAAAAATTATGCCATTTTTTTCAATAAATTGGAAAGGGTTAATAGAGGCAAAAACTGAGCTAATACATCGAAAATAATGACGGAATAAGCAATGAGCTTTCTCTGTCATTGCTTAAGAAAGATGATGAAAGAAATTGAAAAAATTTGAAGAATTAGGAATTAAAAAATCCATACTCGATGGGCTGAAGGATATGAATTTTCAGGAACCTTTTCCAATACAAGCAGCAGCAATACCAGTTCTTCTTTCAGGTCAGGATGTTATTGGGCAAGCACATACTGGAACGGGTAAGACCGCCGCATTTTCGTTACCAATCTTACAAAATATTGTTCCAAAAGGAGGAATACAAGCACTAATTTTAGCTCCAACAAGAGAACTTGCAGTTCAAATTTCTGGTGAGATCAATAAATTTGCCAAGTACACAGGAATAAGAAATGTTACCATTTATGGTGGGCAAAGCATCAATGTTCAATTCAATGATCTTGACAGGGGTGTAGAGATTGTTGTTGCAACTCCAGGTAGACTTATTGATCATTTGAAACGAGGTTCAATTGAACTTAATGATATCAAGTTTGTAATACTTGATGAGGCTGATACAATGCTTGATATGGGTTTTATTGATGACATTAAATTCATCTTAGATCTAGCTCCTGAACGTAGAATAACTGCGCTCTTTTCTGCTACAATACCAGCGGAAATACTCAGACTTGCAGAAAAATACATGAAACATCCGCAGCAGATCTTTATAGATGCTGATGACTTGAGCGGAGAGGGAATAGATCAAGCATTCCTAATCATCAAAGATCGAGAAAAAACTGATTATTTAATGAAATTCATAAAAGAGAACAAGACTGGTCAAACTATAGTATTCTGTTCTACAAAAGATAGAACAAGACGAGTTTCACATGAACTTACCAAGGCAAACTTTAACGTTGTAACGATCCAAGGAGATTTGTCACAATTTAGACGTGATAAATCAATGTTCCTGTTCAAAAAAGGGAAAGCTGACATTCTAGTGGCAACTGATGTTGCTGCTAGAGGAATAGATGTACCAGAAGTTGCACTTGTAATAAATTATGATGTTCCAAACCAGGACTTGGTTTACTTTCACAGAATTGGACGAACTGCAAGAGCCGGCGGTAAAGGAAGGGCAATTACACTAGTATCTTATTCTTCAGTTGGAGATTTTAGAGCAATAGCTAGACAGACAAAAGTACAGATGACAGATCTTAACAAAGAACTAGGAATTGAAGTAAAAATCCCTGACACACTAAAAAGAGAAACTGGTCACAGAGGATTTGTTGGCAGTCGCAGATACACCGGAAGAAGTCGTTATGGTGGTGGAGGCGGAGGCCGAAGATATGGAGGCAGATCTGAAGGCAGATCTGAACATGGAGAAAGACATTCAGGCGGCGGTAAACACTATTACGGTTTACGAAGTAGATGGTAAAAAACCACAGATAAAATCGCTCAATATATTTAGGGATATTATAATTAATTAATTGAGATAAAAATGGAAAAAGCAAAACCTGTAAATGCAAAAACTTGGCAAACTGAAGTAATCAACTCACAGATCCCAGTATTTGTAGACTTCTGGGCAGAATGGTGCGGTCCGTGCAGAATGGTTAGTCCAGTTATTGAAGAACTTGCCGGTGAATACACTGGAAAAGTCAACTTTGTCAAAGTGAACGTGGACGAAAACAATGAGATTGCTTCAAAATATAATGTCTTTAGTATACCCACGCTTGCTATATTCAACAAAGGTGAAGTAATTTCTCAGCAAGTAGGCGCAGCCTCAAAGTCCTCTTACAAAAACATGATTGATAAAGCCCTAGAGAAGGCCTAGCCATAAAAAAACTAGACCTGGAATTTTTTAATCTAAAATAATTAATAACGGTCAACGCAACTTTTTACATGTCATTTGGAAATGTAGATACATTTAACCTTCTTTTTGATAAACTTCAGAATCTTTTAAATGACTCTCAAGGATATTATGAATCATTTCTTGATGCTAACAACCTATACAAACAGGGAAAAATGTCTGACAAAGAATTTTTTGAAAAACTCGGTGATTATGTTGTCGCATATTCTGCATTAGAATTTCTTGCAGTAAAAGTAATTTTTGAATTAAAAAAATCAGTTGATAAAATTGCTGGAGGTTCTTTACTAGGTACTACACAAGTAACTGGTTCTGTATCTATGGGGGGATTTGGTAGTCCATCACCCACACACATTTCAGCTGCAACAATGCCAGGGCTTGGTAGACCGCCTTCAATAGTTTCTGCTGCTTCAGCATTTGGTAATCCTGGAACACTTCCGACACCTGATCCTGGATTGATGCCACAATCTCTCAGTGGACCAAGTTGTTCTTCTTGTGGTATAGCACTAAAATCAACAGCAAAATTCTGTACAAAGTGTGGCAAAAAAATCTAGTAATCTTAAATTATAAAATTGAATTTAGAATTTGGAAATTTAGTCTTGAATTGCACCACATTGAGTACAAAACTTTGCATTCGATGAAAGCTTGAAACCACATTCTGGACAGAATTTTGTGGTAGAACCAGTCTCAGTTTGTACGCTTCCGTAAATTCCGCCGCCAACTGATTTCACTGCACCTGTAGGGATAAACGTCTCATCATCAATAATTGGTACTGGTGCAAAATCTTTCTCTTCTATCAGAGTCATTATCCTTGGTACTGTCTGACCCGGATTTTTAGGATCTGGCACTATATCTCCCAACCAAAATGCAAACCTTGTTAGTGTGAGTTCAGGTGTAGAGAAGGTCAATGTATGATTTGACATATAGTCTTCGGCAGCTGCTTTTCCATTGAACACTTTCATTATTTGCATTATTACCTGTAGCTGTATATTGTTTTTTGTATATTTTATTACCTAAAAAGATGCGATTTGTGCGAAATAGGTTATATGATAAATTAAAGATTAAACATCAAAATGATTTTCATATCATATATGCAATAAAGATAAAAAGGAAAAATGTCTGAAAACAAGAAATTCTGTCCATATGATTACTGTAAAAAGGATAGGAAATGGATTGGTTGTAATTTTTTGTTTAAACTAACAAAACAATGAAGAGAAAGGTTTTAATCAGTGTAAATTACCACTTTTACTGAATTGGATTACAAATTTTCTATTACCCTATTGTCGTTACTAGTGGTTTTTTCTGCTACGATGCCAAGTCTTATGGCACATGCACAAATTGCATCCTCGACAGGTGTTGATAGATCGATTGATACATGTATCAACCAATACAATAGTGGACAATTAACAGCAGATTGTTATTACATACAACAAATGGCATACCTTGGTCTACATTATGATCGTTTCATGCTGACAAAAGGTAATGTCATACCGGCAGATACTTTGATAGTTACTGAACAAACAAAAATTACCCTTTCAGGTTTGAGATCAAGCGATCCAAACCAGGATAAATTATTATATTCTTGGACACAAACCGCCGGCGATATGGTAAAATTATCTTCTACCACTGACCCTATAATATCATTTGTTGCACCAGGAGTTAATGTAGGTCAAGTAAAATTATTACGATTTGGATTATCCGTAGATGATGGACATGGTGGAATAGATCAAACTTCAATTAATGTTATAGTTATTCATCTCAACCGTCCACCAATTGTGACTGTAAATACTCCTCTTACAGTTAATGAAGGAAGTCAAGTGACACTTTCAGGTTCTGCAACTGACCCAGACAATGATCCGTTATCATATGCATGGGGACAATCATCAGGTCCACGTGTAAAATTAGCATCTTATTCTGATTCAACCACAACATTTACTGCACCAATAATTTATCCTGATACAAACAAAGTCCTATTGTTTTTGCTTACAGCAGATGATGGGCATGGAGGTAAATCAAGTGCTGCAGTAACAGTTTATGTTGTAAGTACTCACCATGTCCCAACAGTAGTATGTCAAGATATAACAGTCAGTGAGAAATCTCAAGTGACACTTTCAGCTAATGTAACAAACCCAGATAACGATGTATTGTCATATGTTTGGAAACAAATTTCAGGTCAACCAGTAATATTGTCATCTACTACTGATGTAAACCCAACATTCACTGCACCAGCTTACAATGCAGCTGGCAACGAACTTAAATTCCAACTTGATGTTACTGATGGTCTATTAGATGTTCAATCATGTCAAGTGACAGTTACTATAAACCCATTACCAGTTCAGATATCTCCACCAGTAGCAAATGCAGGTCCTGATCTAACTGTAACTGAGGGAATTCAAGTTACCTTGGATGGTAGTGCAAGTACTGGTAAACATCTGACCTATTCTTGGAAACAAACTGGAGGAGAACCGGTAGCATTGCTCTTTGCTAGTACAGTCCACCCAGTATTCTTTGCACCAGACGTTGATGTTGGTCAAACAAAGGTGTTTGAGTTTACACTAACAGTCAGTAATGAAAATGGTCAAAGTAGTGACTCTGTAGAAATAACAGTAGTGAATCCCAACTTGGGTCCAACTGCTGTAATTACTCCACAATAAGAAAAACAGATGCGTTGCCTAAACTGGATTAAAAATACCATTTTTTTCCCTTAATGTTTTCTAATTATTTCTAAATTTCACCATCGTATACATAGGCAATCATTTGGAACCTACTTGTTAATGCAAGAAAAAATGCTGGACCGAGGGGTTTGTCTACCCAGAGGGTTTGGATTCGAGGTTTTGTCAAAGAAAATTCACACAAAATGTGCAGTAAGCTAATCGGAGTAGCTACAAAACTCCTACCCAATTTTTTTTATTCTAATTAACAGCAAATGAGTTTATAGACAAAAAGTAAAAATATTGACTCACGTCTGATGCCTAAAAAACTGTCTGTCACATTCTAAACTTTAATGCTACTAATCTACCTGTCCTACCTGTGTTTGGTATGACGTACTCTTGGGTGGTTTCCACAAAACTGACAGAAGAGGAACATAGTAGATTGCTAGATGTTTGCAACGTAATTGGATGTACTTCTTCTACATTGATCAGAGATGCAATATTGAAAATGATCAATGTCGACCAACAAAGAGGAGAACAAGAGTTTAATCCAATCCGAAAATTTGCAAAGGAATTAAACACGAAATCTAGGCAAGAAAAAACTGAACTTCCTATTGAGTTAGCAAAACTTTTCGGCATAAAGGAAATTAGATAAGCTCTACTCTAAATCAATACTTTCTATTCAAGTACAGCTTTCTCCATTCTTACTCATAGACTGAGTAGCAGACCCATTGTAGTGGGATCAAAATTCCTATCCGATTTTTATCTACATGTTATGATTTGTTGTATTCCGGAAGAACCTAACCATGAAATGTTATTTCCAAACTTGGAAGACCAATTATAAATACAAAAAAATGGTTTGATTGTTTATGTATGAAACAACAATAAGACTGGGACATGGAATTATAAGAAATGGGCGTTCACCTACTGTTGTTGTTATAGTCAACAAGGATTTTTTCTTGGATGTAATAAACGAGTTTGGAATAAGCAGGGAAGACCTTAGGAAAATTAAACCTAGCTACGACGACTTGCTTGAGATATATTCTGAATTGAAGCATTTTGGTTTTAGCACAAAATATTACCTAAAACAAAAACAGTCAAAGGAATAAAATTTAATATTTTTCTCTATTCAAAACAGCATACCTCACAGGTCTCAACTCTTACTATCGTATACTTTTGTTAACTAGAGAAGCCTAGCTACAAACTCCTTTTCCAATTTTTACGATAAAACCTGTAAGAAAGTCTCTATTTTTTTATTGTTATTAATTTCTTTTAGTTCTTCTTGTATGGAATTGACAATTTCATTGTATGATTTGGCATATAGCTCCTTTAACACCTCCCTTAGATATTCTGGTTTTTCAAAACAATCAGATGTGTAGCAGTCATATTTTTTGTATAGTCTAGTTGTTACTGTGTCATAGACAGACTTTCCTACATCAAGAAGCGTTGCCTCTATGGCAAGAGTTACTAGCGCTTTCATGACAGGATTCGGAACAATCATACTATTAGATCGTGCTTTGAGATAGATAATACTCACTAAGCTATGATGCAAAACAGTTATCTTATACCACATCGAAAACTCTCACCACTCTTAACCTGTCAGGAAGGCAGAAACCTATTGGAACGGGATCAAAACTCCTCCAATTTTTTATTAAAATTATGAATTGTTGAAAAGTTAATGTTCTAGTCTCATAAAACACTAATTGTTGAAGAATCGGGGTGTAATTTTTATGCTGGTTATGATGTCTTTAATTTTAATCCTAATTGGGAATGAGACATTTACGTACGCAATAAGTGGTACAATACAAAAATTTTGCTACACTGATGATTATGAATACATTGATGCCACAGGTAATCATTTCATAACGGACGTGGGCGAACAATACCGATTCTTGGTCAGCGCATATAATGCAGCAGTAAATGCAATTAAAAGCTCGAATCCAACAATATCATTAGAGGATCTGCATACTCACCTTGCCCAAGGTCAAGGATATCAAAAGATGATAACAATAGAGAATTGTTTTGAAAATCATGGGATAAACCCTGACGACATAGCACACATGAACCCAAATCTTTCACAGGTTGTTGCGGTCCCAGAATTTGGCGCCCTAGCCACCATGGTAGTAGCCATATCAATCAGTGTGGTTGTCCTAATTTCTAGGAAGTTCAGAGGTCATATTTCTTCAAATAATTCATAGAAATAGGCATTGATTCATTCATAATTTTGATTCGAGTCCTGTAAGACTACCTCCTACTATGTAATAATTTTAAACTTACTAGATCTTTTGTATTAATGCACTTTTCATGGAATACTACCGCATAGAAACTCTGCGTATTATGACTGATATATGGAATTGTTAGTGACAGTATGTCTATCTTTGACACACGCATTATCCTAATAGAAAAAACTACGTAATAATTCCATGCAAAAAGGCCATTTGAACTACGAAGTACGGTGCATTAACTGCAAAAAAGAAATCAAGATGTATTGGGAACCAAGATACAATGGTTACAGAGGCAGATGCCCTCGCTGTCACACAAACTGGCCAGAAGAGTAGCTTTTGTTTTTTGCAATGATTTTTAGTTCGAATCCTGTAAGACTCGATTCTAAATTCAAAGATTCGTTAGGATTTGATTTTTTTATAAGATTCAACTATTGTAATTGCCAAAGCACCAGCAAACAAAGACAATGGTATTGACAACCATAACGCATGTCTAAAAAATAAGAGATTAACTGTTTCGGCAGTCAGAATACAAACACTTTCACCTGTAATCAGTACATAGAGACTTGTTTTCATTATGCGTTTACAGTCTGATAGTTTGTAAATTTGCGGAATTTTCCTTACACCTATTACAAAGTTATTGAAAGTTGCTTTGAAATTAAAGAGGAATCCTTTGCTAGATTCATTTTCTAGGACAGAACAACAGCCATCTACTGCCTTCTCTAAATTGTATCTGCCAAGTATTGTAGCAAATGTAGTAAATCCTGCAAGACCGTATCCCATTACATAAGACATTGTAATACCAAAAGCATCTTTGTATCCAAACAAAAAGAAGCCACTGTTTTGACCTATTTCTGCTGATAGTATACAGAGGATCTCAATCCCTAATGCTGTTGCGTATAGATTCTTTACATTCCAAAAGAATTTGACAGTAGTATTGGATTTTTTTAGATGAATTTCAAGACAACAACAATCATCTTTGATGCAGAATTTACAATCTGTTAGAGTTTGCTTACTGCATAATTCAGGAATACATTCACAATCGGCACATTTGACTGACAATAGATAACAAGTGTAGTTTTACCTATTAAAACCGTATTTCGTATTTTGTGAGGCAAGTTTAATCAAACTTCTGTGTTTGAAAAGCCAGACTGGTAGGACAGGTTGGTTTGCGATGGTACTTGTACAAGAAATGTGCAGTAAGCTCGTCGGAGTAGCTACAAAACTCCTTTCCCAATTTTTTATTTAGGATGTTTTTGATTCAGTAACTTCTGCTAGAAAATTCCTTATGATTTCTTCAATTTCCTCACGACGTTCTCTAATCGCGCTAGCTATTTGAAAAAATACTTCATCTGGCATAGGCTTTCCATATCTAATCTGATATTCTGTGGGATAACGTAACTCTATGCTACCGTGAATCCAACCAAGGACAAAATCAAATTTGTTTACAGGCTTCCAAGATTTTGCAAAACTGTCATAAGATTCGTTTAACGTATTTAGTAATTCTCTAACGATAACAAGAAGATCACTTTTCACTTCTTCTATGAATTGCTCATTCTGTTCCTTAGACACGTAAGTAGTACGACTAGGTTACAGATATGTTGTTAAGGTTCTCTCCTTGGCTGGAGAGAAGAATTCTACTGTTAAGATGTCAGAGGTTGATACCGAAAAATGGCTCTGGTAATTCTGCGGGGTTCCAAACGGTGTGTAGGTATGGACCGAGGGGGATTTGAACCCCCGACATCCGCGTTGCGAACGCGGCATCACTACCACTAGACTACCGGCCCTTTTGTTATCAAGAATGTTATCTGTTTTTAATCATTTACTCTCAAAGAATAATACTAGGATTCTGAAGAAAATCACTGATGACTTTTGACACGGTAATTATTGATTCACATGTACTTCTACCAAGCGGAATGGCAGAAAAAAACATCGTAATTGATGATGGTAAGATTGTTGATTTTACAACTGAAGTTCCACAATGTAATGTAAGAATTAACGCGAGAGGTTTGATATCTATGCCAGGGGTTATAGATCCGCATGTACATTATGGTGTTTATTCACCAATTGAAAAGGCTGCAATTACAGAATCAAGAGTAGCAGCTATTGGAGGAGTTACTACAATGATGCGGATGTTAAGATTGGGAGGTTCATACAAAAAGCTTCTTGATTCTCATCTTTTGGAAAGCTCCACTTCTCATTATGTTGATTATACAATTCATGCATCAATTCTCCAGAAAAATCAAATCGAAGAAATGGAATTTTGTACAAAAAAAGGAATTAACTCATTCAAGATTTACATGAACTTGGGTGAAGATGTAGGTCATGTCTATATGGATATGGCTCCTGGATCAAGTTCCCTAGACGAAGTAAAAGTAGAAATGAATTTAGATATGATTGAAAAAATAGTTTCAACTGCAGCATTACTACAATGTCCTGTCTTGGTTCATGCTGAGGATTATCAAATGTGTTCATGTGGTATAAGAGAGGGAAAAGAAAAAAAGAAAGACGGGCTTGGAGCATGGTCGGAGAGCAGATCAGTTGAATCTGAGATAAAATCTATTAGAACTATCTCTAAAATTGCCAGAAAAGTTGGGTGTGTTTTATACTTTGTACATATTGGATCACAAGGAGCTATGAATGCTATACAAGACGAAAAAAAGAATGGCACAAAAATTTTTGTTGAAACATGTCCTCATTACCTTACATTGTCATATGAATCGCAAAAAGGTTATCTGGCAAAAGTAATGCCACCAATTAGAACGTCAAATGATGTAGATGCTATATGGAAAGAAATTCAGTTCGGTAATGTTAATTCAATAGGAACAGATCATGTTGCAAATAGGCTAAATCTTAAACTAGCGGGAAATGCGGTATGGGATGCACTTGCTGGCTTTCCTGGAATAGGAACAATGTTGCCTATCTTGATTAGCGAAGGTGTAAACAAAGGCAGGATGACATTAGAACAACTTGTCTCTCTAACAAGTATAAACACTGCAAAAATATTTGGTATGTTTCCAAAAAAGGGAAGCCTTCAAAATGGTTCAGATGCTGATATTGCTATTATTGACTTGAAAAAAGAGAACAAGGTTTCAAGTCAACTGCTTGACGGTTTTTCAGATTATACAGTTTATGAGGGTTGGAATCTAAAAGGATGGCCTGTTAAAACACTCGTGAGAGGAGAGATTGTAGCAGAAGACTATGAAATAATAGGTAAACCAGGTTATGGAAAATTTGTTAATAGACCTGTTCTAAGTTAAAATATCAAATTTTCCATTTTCTTTTGCTTTGTATATTATGTCTGGTTTTGTAAAGAGTCCAACTTCTATAACACCTGGAATTTCTATGAGTTTTGAAGCCAATTCTTTTGGTTTTAATATATTGCCAAAATCACAATCCAAAATTATATTTCCATTTTCTGTCACAAAAGGATATCCTCTTTCTATAATGCGCAGGTTTGGTTTTCCACCGTACTTCTTAATTTGTTTTGCTGCGGTATTTCTTGCAAATGGATGTACTTCAACTGGAATACTTCGATTTAATTTTTTAACAAATTTTGATTCATCAGCAACAATGACGACTTTCTTCGCGGTATTTATTAGAATTTTTTCGCGTAATAGCGCTCCACCCCCACCTTTTATCATATTTTTATTTTCATCAATTTGATCTGCACCGTCAAAAACAAGATCTATGTGTTCAATTTGATCTGCTTCAATTATTGGTATCCCTGCTTTTTCTGCTTCTATCTTGATTTGTAAAGATGTGGGAATTGCTTTTATCTTGATTTTATTTTTTTTTAGATAAGAACCAATTGATCTAACTATGGTAGTAGCGGCCCTTCCACTGCCAAGTCCCAAAACATAGTTGTCTTTAATCAACCTTAATGCATCGCTTGACAATGCCTTAAAGGCATCATCTAATGTCAACTATTCAACCTCTACTTGTTCTAGCTTTGAAAGTGCCTTCATTATTTCGCTTTTAATCTTATCAATATCTTTGTCATCTTCTTCCAGTTTTTCTTCCTCTGGAATTTTTAATGCAGTTGGAATGTGAATTTTTTTCTCAATAGGTGTTTGTTGTTCAAGATGAGGCGTTTCTATGACTGGTTGTGGTACCTCTATGACTGGTTTTGAGATTTCTAATGGTTGAATTTCCACTCGTTTTGGTTGCTCCATTTCCACAACTGGATTAATTACTTCTTTTTTGGCGATTTGTCTTGGGGTGGCAATGACTGGTTTTACAAACTCTGATGGAAATTCTGGAATTCTATCTGAGATTTCTGTCAGCGTTGTAATCTCTACTGATCTATGATTCTCTGGAATTGGAATTTCAATAAATGGCTTTAAAGCATATTCTTCTTTTGGTTTTTGAATATCATTTTTTGTTTCAACTTTCTTCATTTGTGGTTTTTCATAAACAATTTCTTTGATTGGCTCAGGTTGTTTTGTTTGGGGTGCAGGAATGGTAGTAATCGCAATCTTGGAAGAAATTTCATTTAGTCTTTGATCTAAATGTGATAGCTTTTGATCCATTAATGTTATCAATCCATCTCCAAGTGGACCAAGATCTGGATGCTTACTGGCCGTCTCTAGTTTTTCTATTCTAGTAATCACAATACCAAGCTGGTGCTGATATCTGAGTAACAATTTGTCACGATGTACTTTTGAGAGTTCAGATTCCTGTTGATATAATCTGGATATTGTTTTTGTAAGAATTTCTTTTTCTATTTTGAGTGATTGAATTTGGCTTTTGATTGTTGAACTTGTTCCGATAATTTGTTTGTTATTTTTTCGTTTTGGGATTTTGTCCATGGCAACTGCCGTACAGGCTCCTGCAACCGAACCTAAAACCAAAACTAATTCTTCCATCTAGGTATACCATTTGATCCAAGTATATTTTCTTATTCTTGCATCTGGATATCCGCAACTAGCACAACGTTTGTGTCGTGCATGATATGCATTTTTTCCACATCTCCTACACCTGATATGGGTATGCTTTTTTGTATACCCACCCATTGAGGTTGTTCCTTTAGTCATTTTACAATCACTTTGGTGGTGGAGATATAATTACCACATTGTCTCCTCGTACAACTATGGTTCCAAGACTTTTTGTCTCGCCCTCCGAAGGGATCTCTTCTGAAGAGTCAAGTAGCAGGTTCATGTGTTGGTCAAAACCATGTAGATTTCCTCTAATTACTTTGCCGCCCTTTAGTTTGATAAGAACAACTTTGTTGAGGCTTTCATCCAATACTTTTACTGCCATGTCTACTGACATTTATTTCACTTATTACCACCTGTATCGAGGGTATATATTAAAATTTCATTGGTGTAATTTTTGGCTTTTATCAGTAAGGCAAGTTTGACTCTTTTAGGAGATTCTGCACAATCTCTGATAAGATCATCTTGCCATTTTTTGCAGTTGCTTTAGTAGGATCGCCCCATACACCATTTTTTGCTACAGCTAAAAATGATCTAGATGCAAGTTTGTTTAATCTGTTTTTTTGTTTTTTAGAATACTTGTCAATATTGAATCCATTTCGTGCCTTTTTCATCTCTACTTTTTTTGATATAGCAAGCATTATTGATGTTTCAACAAAACCTGCATGATCAAACTTTCTTTTCATAAAATGCCAGTAGGAAAACACTAAAACTTGCACTTTTCCTCTTGCAATTTTATTCATTATTTCAGGAATGTTTTTTAAAGATGGTTGATTACCGTGATGGCCATTAAGTATTATGATCTGATTGATTCTATTTTTTGATAAAGAGGTACACAAATCTATAAGAAATTTTTGTAACGTTGACTTTGGTATACTCAAATTAAAGCGCGGGTGATGTTCAAATGAAACCCCATAATTTATTGTAGGTAGAAGCATAAAGCCTGTTTTTTCTGAAAGACGTTTTGCAATCTCAGTTACGATATCTGAATCTGTGGAAACTGGTAGATGTGGTCCGTGTTGTTCTATGGAACCCACCGGAATGAGAGCAACTCGTCTTTTGGTTTTAATTAACTTGCTTAAAGCGGGATCTGAAAGATCTTTAACTTCGATCATCTAGATCGCTTAGATTTCACATGGACTTTTCCCCAGTAAACTTCTAGTCTTCCATCTAAGTGCATTTTTACTGCTTCCAAAAGCGTTGTAGCTTCAATTCCTCGTCCTTTATTTTTTAGAGATTCTACAGTTTCATCTGAATCTATTGCAAACGCATCTTGGAAAATTATTGGACCTTGATCCAAATCTTCGGTTACATAATGTGCAGTACAACCAACTATCTTTGCGCCACGTTCATATGCTTGCATATAGGCAAAAGCCCCTGGAAATGCTGGTAAAAGTGATGGATGTATGTTGATTATTCTATTAGGATATCTCCAAACAAAGTTTGGTGATAAAATCCTCATATATCTTGCTAAAACTATCAAATCAATATCGTATTGCTTTGTAATTGTAAGTATTCTTTCTTCAGCTTTTGACTGATCAGCGTCTTTAACGAGTACAAATGGGATCTTTGCCCTTTTTGCAATGGGTGCCAGTGCATTTTCTGTACCAATAATTACTATAATCTCACCTTTTAATTGGTTTTTTGTTCTAGCTTCAAGAACAGCTTGAAGACAATGCGATTCTTTTGTAACAAGAATTGCTACTCTCTTTCTAAGGGTAGCTTCATGATGTACATTTACTTCCATCTTTAGATTTTTTGCTAGCTGTTCGACTTCCTGATTAAATTTTTTTATGTTAATTTTTTGTGTAAATGACGATTCAAGATACATTCCAAACAAACCCCTGATTACATTCTGATTAAGTTTTTCAATATTGCCGCCTTTTTGAAATATAAAATTTGTAAAGCCCGCTACAACTCCCTCATGATCTCTACCTACTACGGTTATCTCTATTCTTATTTTGTTCATTCTAAATTTGTTGGAAAGCCGTACTTTATTAATGCTTAAATACCCTTTTGAGATATCTCGTAGTGATAAAATGCGTGGATGCTATAAACTTCCAATCCTATAATGCGTGAGCGATGAGTTTGAGTTTTTTAATATTATGCAAAACTGAGGAAAAATAATGGATAGATCTAGAGGCTCAGAAAAGAATCGTAATAGAGGAAAAAGTTATGATCACAATAATCCCGTAAGAATTTGTACAGTATGTTCAACTCTAGGTGATTGGCATTGTTATGAATGCGCCAAAGACTTTTGCGGTTCTCATTTTACAAACCACAAAGAAATGCAACTTTGTGTAGCACATTAGGGTGCGGGAGGTGGGATTTGAACCCACGAACTCCTAAAAGACAGGGTCCTAAGCCCTGCGCCTTTGACCAGGCTTGGCAACTCCCGCATGCACCATGACTTTTAAGACAAATTTATCTATTGTTGATGATAATATGGCAAAGCTATTTGGAACAAATGGGATTAGAGGGATATTCGGAGAAAATTTCACACTAGATTTTGCATCTGAAATTACATTATCACTAGCAAATTTTTTCAAAAAAGGCCCCATTCTTATAGGATATGATGGCAGAGATTCTAGCATTATAATTTCAAAAATAATATGCTCCTCTTTGAATTCGGCTGGACTTGATTGTGCAGTTGCTGGATTAGTTCCTACACCATGCCTACAATTTGCTACAAAAAAGCTTGGCTACAATGGTGGTATAATGATAACAGCTTCACATAATCCACCACAATATAACGGAATAAAGCCAACTGCAAAAGATGGTGTAGAAATTTCAAGAAAAGACGAACTAAAAGTAGAAGCAATTTTTTTTAAAAAGAAATGGAAAATAAACCCAAGGAATTTTGGCAAAACACAAAGGGAAGAAAAATCTATCCGAACCTATCTAGATGGAATAAAGGCACAGGTTGATACTAAAAAAATCAAGTCTAAAAAATTTAGAATAGTTATGGATCTGGGTAATGGGGCTCAGGCAATGACTGCTCCAAGATTATGTCATGAGCTTGGATGTGAGGTAATAACTATTAATGAAGAAATTAATGGGTCATTTCCTGGGAGAGGATCTGAACCAACTCCGGAAAACTTACAGGACCTATCAAAAAAAGTAATTAAAACTAGAGCGGATTTAGGAATTGCGTTTGATGGAGATGGCGATAGAAGTATTTTTTGCGATAACAATGGAAAAATTTTAACTGGTGACAGATCTGCACTTCTTCTTTCTAAATTCATCCTGAACAAAAATCCAAAATCGAAACTAATTACAACAATTAATTCTACATCTGGAATAGAAGACATTGCAGAAAAAACAAATTCTCAAGTTTTAAGAACAAAAGTAGGAAGTGTAGAAGTTTCACGAAAAATGGTTACTACAAAAGCAATGGTTGGATTTGAAGAAAATGGCGGATTTATGTATGGAAAACATAATCAAGTCAGAGATGGTGCAATGACTATGGCATTAGTACTAGATTTACTTGCACATTCCAACAAAAACATGACAGAAGAATTGAAACTTTTACCTTCGTCATTTACTACAAAAGGTAAAATTGAATGCTCAAAACAAGAAGCAAGAAAAATAATTCAAACATTGATGAAAGAAAATCAAAAGAAGGATACAACTGATGGAATCAAAATAATCTTTGATAAATCAAATTGGGTGATGATTCGATCAAGTGGAACGGAACCAATAATAAGAATTTATGCAGAATCTGATTCTCTAGAAAATCTTCATGATCTTTTTGTAAAATATATGTCAAAAATAAAATCAATTCTTGGCAGATAACACTTTTAAAACCAATTGGAAGCACTCTAGGGATGGAAATGATCCCAATGGGTGATACATGTGGCTAAGGCTTATTATGTGAAGTTCCAAGTACCTGAGGACTTGGTCAGTCCAATCTATGAGGCACTAAGAGTAGCACATCAGAGTGGAAAGGTAAAGAAGGGTACAAACGAGGTTACAAAAGCAATTGAACGCGGAATAAGTAAACTTGTTATAATCGCCGAAGATGTGGAACCTCCAGAAGTAGTGGCGCACCTTCCAATACTTTGTGAGGAACATGGTGCAGCATATGCATTCGTTCCAAGCAAGCAGGATTTAGGTAAGGCTCTTGGGATAGACGTTACTTCTGCAGCTGCATCAATTATTGATGCAGGAGATGCTCAACACATAGTAGATCAAATCATAGCATCGCTTTCACAGATTAAAGGTGGACAAGCTAGCAAATGAGTAGTGAAGGAGTTATTCCAGCAGAGGTTATCCAAATAGTTGGCAGAACCGGTATTGCTGGTGAAGTTATTCAAGTTAGAGTAAAAATAATGGATGGAAAAGACAAAGGAAGAATCTTAACGAGAAATGTAAAAGGCTCGGTACGAATGTCTGATATTTTGATGTTACGCGAAACTGAACGTGAAGCTAGAAAAATAAAGTGATTATAATTGAGTGTACTAGTAAAACCATGCAGTTTTTGTAATAGGCCGGTAGCAAAAGGATCCGGAACAATGCTTGTTAAAAACGACGGTACTGTTTTTTGGTTTTGTTCGTCAAAGTGTAAAAAAAATATGCTTGTTTTAAAACGAGATCCAAGAAGACTCAAGTGGACTAACAAATACGTTAAAGGCGGAATAAAGGTCAAAAAATAAAATGTCTGAGCAATCGCTTTTTATTGTAAAGCCAGACGGAGTGGAACGAAAATTGGTTGGTACAATTTTGTTAAGGTTTGAAAATAAAGGATTCAAAATAGTAAAACTAAGGATGTTTACTTTTACAAAAGAAATGGCAGAAGAATTTTATTCTGACCATAAATCAAAACCGTTTTTTGGTGAACTTGTGTCTTTTATAACATCGGGCAGAGTCGTAGCAGCAGTAATAGAAGGCAATAATGCAATCGCTACAACTAGACTCATGATTGGTTCCACGAAATCTTTCGAGGCATCTCCCGGCTCAATTAGGGGTGATTTTGGACTTGGATTTACAGACAACATAATTCACGCCTCTGATTCTAAGGAAAGTTTCGAAAAGGAAGTATCTGTAGTATTCAAGTGAAACTAGTTGCAAATACGACAGCCAATCGTAGTAGTTCTTGGTCATGTAGATTCCGGTAAGACTTCGTTACTTGACAAAATTCGTGGAACTGGAGTCCAAGGAAGAGAAGCAGGTGGCATTACCCAACATATTGGAGCAAGTTTTCTTCCATCTGATACAATAAAGAATGTATGTGGCCCACTCTTTGTTAAACTAAGCGGCGGAAAGGATGAGATTCCAGGTCTTTTGGTGATTGATACGCCAGGACATGAAGTTTTTACAAACCTGAGAGCTCGTGGAGGATCTGCAGCAGATATTGCAATATTGGTTGTTGATGTAAACAGAGGATTTCAACCACAAACTAATGAAAGTTTGAAGATATTGCAAAGCAGAAAAGTACCATTTGTAATAGCATTAAACAAAGTAGATCAGATTTCTGGTTGGAAAAAAACTAATACAAAATTTATTTCACAATCAATAAAAGAACAAGATGTATTTATACAGACTGCACTTGATGAATTACTTTACAACGTTGTTGGAACATTATCAATACTAGGTTACAATTCTGAGGCGTTTTACAGGGTTAAGGACTTTACAAAAGAAATATCCATAGTGCCAGTGAGTGCACGAACTGGAGAAGGAATCCCAGAACTACTTGCTGTGTTAGTAGGTTTAACCCAACAATACATGCAAAAAAAACTAGAACAAGAAGAAAAATCCACAAAAGGCATTGTACTTGAAGTCAAAGAAGAAATTGGTTTAGGTGTAACTGCAAACATTATTTTAATTGATGGTAACCTGAAAAAAGGCGATACCATAATTCTAGCAAAAAGGGATTCTGTAATTGCTACAAAAGCAAAAGCAATACTTTTGCCAAAACCGCTTGATGAAATGAGGGATCCACGAGATAAATTCAAGCCTGTTAATGAGGTTACGGCTGCAGCAGGTGTAAAAATTGCGTCGCCTGATCTTGATGGTGTTCTTCCAGGAAGTCCTGTATATGCAACTTCTGACGATTCTCAGATAGAGGAATTGAAAAAATTAGTTGAATCTGAGATGAAATCTGTTTTTGTTAAAACAGATACAAAAGGAGTTATTCTAAAATGTGATACAATTGGTTCTCTTGAGGCTTTAACTGATCTATTAAAACGCCAAAACGTACCGATATCCATGGCAGATATCGGGCCTGTTACAAGACGTGATGTAGTTGAAGCACTTTCAATAAAAGAAAAGGACAGACATCTAGGTGTTGTAATTGCATTTAATGTTAAAATTTTACAAGATGCCCAAGATGAAGCTGACTCAAATCATATACGAATTTTCCATGATCAAGTAATTTACAGTTTAATTGATAACTATACTCATTGGGTAGATGAAGACACAGCAAATGAAGAAAATACTGTTTTTTCGGAGATTACTCCGTTATGCAAATTTACATTTCTAAAAGGATACATATTTCGAAAAAGTAATCCAGCTGTCTTTGGTGTTCGTGTAGATGTAGGTATTCTAAGACAAAAAGTTCCAATAATGAATATGTCTGGAAGAAAAATAGGGATAATTCATCAGCTACAAGACAATGGTAAAAGTATTGAAGAGGCTAAAAAAGGACAAGAAGTTGCAGTTTCAATCCAAAACATAACAATTGACAGACAAATATCCGAAGAAGAAGTTTTCTATTCTTTTCCACCGGCACCTGAGGTAAAGCTTCTGCTTAAGCAATTTGCTCACAAATTAAATCCTGAAGAATTCAAAGTATTACAAGAAATAGTGCAAATACAAAGAAAGCTAAATCCTATGTATGGCTATTAGGAATATTTTTGTGCAAGCATGTGAATACCTGGTTCGCCAACTGCACCAACTGCCTTGTCTACTAGTTGACCGTTTTTAAAAATGATAAAGGTTGGAATTGCATACACGCCGTATCTTGAAGAAATCCCCTGGGCATCATCAACATTTACTCGAGCAAATTTGATAGTTTTGTATTTTTTAGATAATCTGGTAAATATTGGAAGCATGTATTGACATGGACCACACCAAGTAGCCCAAAAATCAACAAGTACTGGTTTATCACCAGCAATGGCATTATCAAAATTTGTATCTGTTAGTTCAAGAATTTCTGGTTCTTTTTGAGTTGTCATTTCTGCCATTTTCTTTTTCATTATTTCTTCAAGTTCTTTGTCTACCAACAGGAAGTCAAAGAAGTAAATACTATTTAATAATTTAATCTATAAATCAAGAAGAAATCGCATCATGATGGGTTTTTCCTGTCTTATTTCCATGAGATGAAAGGTTGGTGATTTTATCTCTAATTTGAAATGATGTTTTTTAAAATCTATTTCTTCACCATCTATGTTTGCTACAAGATTATATTCACCATTTTTTGTTAATGTTACAGAAAATCTTCTTACTGCAAATCCCTCTGTTATTGTAAGTATGATGATCTCTTCAAGCCAATTGTAAAGTAAGTTATTAAGATCTTTTGCAATGATTTGAATTTTTTTATGTCTCTTTTCTTCTACTGAATTGATATCTATCATTGTGTCAACAACTGATATGCCAGCATTTTCAAAAGCTTCTTCAAGCGTGTTTCCAGTGACTTCGATAAAGGCATCTGTCATGTGTTCTAAATCTCTATATGCCATTGATTTTATGATGTAAATCTCATCTATTAATCCATTGTAAAATTAAGATAGTTGTTCTAACAGATAACTATAATCAGAAAGTCTAAATGCATTAGAAAAAGAATATTCTTGAATTTGGATTTACCACGAGGAATGAGGGATATAGAATTTCAGGAAACCTCTAAAATTGAATATGTACGACAAAAATTTATCCAAACTTCAAATCTTTTTGGATTCCACTTTATGGAACCGTCTCCAATTGAACTAGTTTCAGTAATAGAGACAAAAAGTGGTCCTACTATTAAAAATGAAATTTATTATTTTACTGATAAAGGTGATCGGGAAGTCGCATTAAGATTTGATTTTACTATTGGACTTACTAGATATGCAGTATCACAAAAATCAATGAAATTACCTGCTAAACTTTCTGCCTTTGGGGGTGTATGGCGATATGATGAGCCACAAAAAGGAAGATATCGATTCTTTCACCAATGGGATGTTGAAATTTATGGTCAGTCTAACATAGAATCCGACGCAGAAATAATTGAATTTACATCTAAATTTCTAGATAATCTAAAATTACAAAATATAATCATAGACATATGCGATCGTGAACTTGTAGAATCATATGTTCACAAAATCTTTCAATCCGATTCACCAAATCTTGTAGGTGACATACTAAGAGCCGTCGATAAGATTCAAAAAAAGAAAAAAGATGAAATAATTAAAGAGTATAGTGGAAAAGGTTATTCTAGTTCTGATCTCGAAAAAATACTTGAATTTTCTCAAATTAAAGGAACACCTGAAGAAATAGAAGAAAAATTAAATGTAAAAGAATTAAAAAACTGGAATAAACTACGACTCCTCTTTACCTCATTAAAAAATAGACATGTTGACAATATCAGAATAAACTTTGGTATTGTAAGAGGTCTTGATTATTATTCTGGTATAGTGTTTGAAGCGTTTGATTCAACATCTGATCTTGGGGCGCTTGTGGGTGGAGGCAGATATGACAATTTGACAAAAGCTTTTGGGCGAGAGGATTTGGGTGCAACTGGAGTGGCAGGTGGTGTTGAACGTATAGTTAACTCTCTTGAAAAACAAGGAATTGATGTTGATACAAAAATACCCCAGATTTGGGTTGCGTATATTAATGATGAAATGCAAAAAATTGCACTTGACATAGTGTCTCAACTAAGACAAAAAGGCGTACATGCCGAAGCAGATCTGGGAGGAAAACCACTGAAAAAACAAATGGAAATGGCATCAAACTCAAAATATGTGATCATTGTGGCTCCAAAAGAGTACTCTACAAAATCTGTTGTATTGCGCGATATGAAAAATGGAACTGAAAAACAAGTTCCTGTTGAATCTATACTATCTGATCCAAAATCTAGTCTTCAACTCTAAATGCCCTTGTAAGCATTACAAGTTCAGGTCCATTCGTCAAGGTTCCTACTACAAGCGATTTGTTATTTGCAAGTATGCCTGATGCAAGATAGGGAGAACCACCATTTATTGTTGCAGGTTCAAGTTCTACTCCTAACACTTCAGAAAAAACTTTGATGTCATCTTCTTCAGTATTAGGATGAATAATTCCTCCATGCGATGTAGCAATAGCCATCGCACCATCTTGGTGGTAACCTGCAACCCTTTTCTGTAATACCTCAATTCCAAGCACATCTTCAATTTTTTTTACAAATTCATTTGGAATCAAAGGAGACATTATTCCACCTTTATCATTAACACAGATCAAATTCCCAATTGCAGTATGTTTGGTTTCTAAAATATCTACATTAAGACCCGTGGATTTTTTGAGATGTGAAAGTTCTTCTTCTAAACAATTACGTGGTAATAACATGCCCTTGTTGTTAACAACCATAAGAGGTCCAAGAAGTCGCGTGTTTGCTACTGAAGTAAAAACATAATTAGTTTGTAGAAATTCGGATAGGTTTTTTGCCTTTGACGTTGCAAATCCATTGGGTAAAAAAACAAAATTATCATTACACTTGGTGTATATTCCTACGTTAGGACTGCGATAAACATCGTATTTGAAAATTCCCATTGAGTCAAGACAACGGAAGTGAAGATATGAATTTATCTTGTATACACTTTAAATAAGTAAACAATATTTGTGATCTTCATGCCTATAGATTCAAATTTTCCAAAAAATCATACTGCTCTTGAAAAATTTAAAGATCCACTAAGCGATAATTTTCACCTTGTTTGGGGTCCAGGAAGACTTGCTGAAGCTACTTCAGATCAAAAGGTCAAGGCAGCATATGCAGAAAATGGAGAAGAAATCAAACCAATGGGAATTCATGGTACTTTTGTTGCAGTAGATTGGGATTCTTGTATAGCTGATGGGGTTTGTCTTCTTAGTTGTCCTGTTAAAGTATTTGAATGGTACAAAAATCCTGGAGAAACTGGGCGAAATGACAGGAAAGACTATACTGATAAGGCAAGCCCAGTGAAGGAGGCAGATTGTATATGGTGCATGGCATGTGTTGAAGTCTGTCCAACAAAAGCAATCAAAGTTGATCAAGCAAACATGGATATTCATGAAAAAGAGATCGCAAGGTTCAGTTAGTTTAAACTAATATTGTCTAGGTTTAAATAACATATTAATCGACAACTTCCTATGCCAATACCAGACGATTTTCCAAAAGGATTGAAACCAATTGGAAAAATAGCACTTGAGGATGGTGAACATTTCCACTTTATATGGGGCCCAGGTAGAAAGGCAGAAGCAGCTGCAAACGCTGAAGTTATCGCTTCATACAAGGCCCGTGGTGAGAAACTAGAACCAATAGGTGTAAGTGGCACAATGGTTGCAGTAGACTGGGATTCTTGTGTTGCAGATGGTGCATGCATTGAAGCTTGTCCAGTACAAGTTTTTCAGTGGTATAGAACTGAAAAAGATGTTCCAGCCGTCAAAGCTAAAGATCAAAAATTTGCTGGAACTGGAAGTTCTGAAAAAGAACATAGAGCTGATTACACAGACAAGGCAGATCCTATAAGAGAACATGATTGCATTTGGTGCATGGCTTGCGTCTCCGTTTGTCCTCCACAAGCAATCAAAGTTGATCAGTCAAATCTTGAAGCTCATGAGAAAGCAGCCGGAACCTTTACAAAAATGGAAACAGGTTCTGTTAATCCACACGCACACCACTAAACTTTTCATTTCTTTATTTATTTTTAATTTGTATTTCTAGCAAGTGCTAACTTTTATTTTTATATTGTTATAATTTAATAACAAATATTGTTAGATGTTTTAAACAAATTTTAACTAGTTTTTATGAACAGAAACTGCAGAGGTCGCCTAGCCCGGCATGGCGTGGGCCTTGAGAGCCTATGTGCGCAAGCACGCGGGGGTTCAAATCCCTCTCTCTGCGCTATTATTTTCCTATTTTTCCAAGCTCTGCTAAAAGTGCAGATAGCTGAATTTCTGGATTTGCACCAATAATTAATCTGTAATCGTATTTTGCTATTGATTCCAATACTTCAGAAAGGTGGGTGGTTTTGATTTTGTACGCATATTCATTCAAATATTTCAAAAAGTCTGATTCTGACATTCCATAGACTTTGATTAATTCAATCATTTTGTTTCTAGCATCAGATAATTTTCCTGCTATGGCAAGACTCAAGATCTCACCAACATCATTTGTCTTTGTAAGGCCAGATGCTGCTTTTACATTTGACTCGCTTATCATTCCAAGACTTGCTGTTGCTTGTAATATGTTGATAGAATGACGCATATCTCCTTCAGAATAATCATGTATGGTTTCAAGTCCCTTTTGATCAAATTTTATTTTTTCTTTTTTACAAATTTCCTCCAGGTGTGATATTATGTCCTCTTCAGATATTCTTGTAAACTTGAAAACAGCACATCTGCTCTGAAGTGGATCTATGATTTTTGATATGTTATTTGCAATTAAGATAAACCTGCAATATCTGGCAGTATCTTCTATAATCCTACGCAAGGCTGTTTGTGCATCAGAGGTCATTTCATCTGCTTCGTCTAAGATTATTAATTTGAATGGAATTTTTGTATCAAGTCCTGAAAAACGCGCAAATTTTTTTACTCTATCTCTTACCATGTTTATACCACGTTCATCTGAGGCATTCAGCTCAAGGGTGTGATCTTTCCAATGATCACCTAGGATTTCTCTTGCTAAACATAGTGACGTGGTAGTTTTGCCAACACCTGCAGATCCAGAAAACATAAGGTGTGGCATTTCAGCAGTATTTTTCAAAAGAGATTTCAGACTACCAATTATCTCCTTTTGGTTTATTATAGAAGAAAGCTTCATGGGACGGTACTTTTCTACCCACATAGAAGTCTCAGTCATAGGCTGTAACGTTTCTCTCTCACTAATAAAATTACGGCTAAGATCAAATGATCAAAGCAAGTTGTTAACAGAATTGATCGATCGCATTAGTTAAATGCTTGAACGGAGCATGCTTGACGCATATTGAATATATTAGATTTGACTCAACTTCATACCATTGGATATCGCCTACAAGACGTTAAAGTTACTTTTAATCGCGATATAAAGATCGATACACCAGATGTATCAATAGAAGCAAAACATGGCGAAATTTTGAGCATATCACGTTGGGTAGCCGAAGTGTTAGCAATGGAAAAACTTGTAGATATTCAGGATACTGACATGATTGTTGCTTTGAAACAAGCACTTGTAAAGGAAAATGTACAAGGTGACTTTGATTTATCTACGCTTGATTCTGATTTTTATATTAAACTAAATTCATACATACAAAGGCTTCCACAACAAGATCGTGATAAAGTAGAAAGTATGTTAAATACTCTTATGAGAAAAAGACAAGGAAAAATAATTAGACTTGGAGACTCTTCAAAAATGACATCTGATCTTGCAAAAAAACTATCAATAGAAGAACGTGCATTATTTAATGCGATACATTTACAGAGCGTTGATTTTAACAAACAAATCTTAGGTGACAAGAAATAACAACACAGTCTGAATCAATATCGTCAACCGGAAAGCGGTCAGATCAGGTAAAAGAATTTCTAACTCAATTCAAGGACAAATCTGGTGCTTACAAATATGTAGAAGAAATAGATCAAATGATGGCAAAGAAAATACAATATCTTGTAGTTGATTATAATGATCTCGTATCTGTCCCAGAAATCGAGTCTGTTTTTAATACTGATCCAGATGAAATTCTAAACACATTTGCTGGTGCAATAAAAGATATTCTCAAGGAGAGGTTTCCACAATATGCGGAAAAAATTAGACACGATGTTAGAGTAAGAATTGCAAATTATCCTGCACAACGTAGCTTGCGTGAAATAAACGCCGAAGTCATTGGAAAAATGACAAGTGTATCGGGAATGGTAGTAAGGTCATCTGAAATAAAACCACTTGCAAAAGAGCTCGTGTACATTTGTCCTGAAGGTCATGAAACTCATATAGTTCAAGAAAAAGGACTTGAGTTTAATGCACCATTGAAGTGTGGTAATGGAAAATGTACTCATAGGGACTTGGAAATTAGTCCTGAAAAGAGCCGCTTCATTGATTTTCAAATGGTAAGACTACAAGAATTACCAGAAGATCTACCGCCTGGGCAGCTACCGCATTATGTAGATGTTACAGTATTACAGGATCTAGTTGATAATGCAAGACCGGGGGATCGTGTAATTCTTACAGGACTAGTACGAATTGAACAAGAACACATTCCATCAATGCGCGGAAAAACCGGAATCTACAGACTACGAATACAGGGAAATAATATAGAATTTCTTGGAGGAAGAGGTGGCAAAACTTCTAGAAGTACAGAAAGAGAAGAAATTTCACCAGATGAAGAAAAAATAATTAAATCTCTTGCAACAAATACTGATATTTATGATAGGTTGGTGGCATCATTTGCACCTCACATACATGGACATGAAATAATTAAAGAATCAATTTTGCTTTTAATTGTCGGTTCTACTCAAAGAGTGCTTGCTGATGGTGCCAAGATTCGTGGCGACATTAACATCTTTCTTGTGGGAGATCCAGGTACTGCAAAAAGTGAAATGCTAAAATTTTGTGCAAGAATAGCTCCGAGGGGTCTGTATACATCTGGTAGAGGTTCTACCGCAGCTGGACTTACAGCAGCAGTAGTACGTGATAAAATTGGTATCATGATGCTAGAAGCAGGTGCAGTTGTTCTTGGTGATCAGGGCCTTGTATGTATTGATGAATTTGATAAAATGAAACCAGAAGATAGAAGTGCACTCCATGAAGTAATGGAACAACAATCTGCTAGTATTGCAAAAGGTGGAATTGTTGCTACGCTAAATGCTAGAACTTCGATTTTAGCGGCAGCAAACCCCATGTATGGAAAATATGATCCTTTCAAGAATATTACAGAAAATGTAAATCTCCCAATACCTCTTCTTACTAGATTTGATCTCATTTTTGTTGTACGCGATATACCATCTAAAGAGAGAGATAATAGAATAGCTAGGCATATTCTTAGTCTTCATCGTATTTCTGGTGCTGATACAAAATCACTAATTGACGTGGATATTCTCACAAAATATCTCTCATATGCTAAAAGAATTGAACCGGTAATTACTCCAGAGGCAGAGGAAAAAATCCTAGAATATTATATGAAGATGAGAAATGTTGAATCTGAAGGAATGATAACAGTAACCCCAAGACAGCTTGAAGGCTTGGTAAGATTAGCTACAGCAAGGGCTAGGTTGTTGATGAAGACCCAAGTAGAAGTAGAAGATGCTGAAAGGGCTATCTTTTTGATACAAAGTATGCTTGAAGATGCTGGAGTAGATGTTAATACTGGACAAGTTGATCTTGGAGTTCTACAGGGAAGACCACACAGCGAAGTATCAAAGATGCAGTTGTTTATGGACGTCATGAAATCACTTGAAGGAGACGAAAAAAGACCAGTTGAAGAAAAGACCTTTGTTAAAGAATTGGTAAAAACTGGCAAATTTACAGAAGAAGAAGCTCGTAAATATCTCAAAAAATTGCAACGAGAGTCAGCTATTTATGAATCAAAACCAGGTCATTATAACCGTGTATGAAAGTATCGCAACTTGATCTTCCAAAACAATTAACTGAATTTCTTTCCTCCATAGGTTATGAAACACTTTATCCTACACAGGAATCTAGTGTAGAATCTGGGCTGTTAGAAGGAAAAAGCATCCTTGTTTCAGCACCCACCGCAAGCGGAAAAACGCTTATTGCTTTACTTGCTATTTTAGATCATATTTTCAAGAAAAAAGGAAAAATAGTCTATCTTAGTCCTCTTAAAGCTCTAGCATCAGAAAAGTTTTCTGAATTTAAAAAACTTGAATCAATTGATTTAGGTAGGAAAATACGAGTAGAAATTTCAACGGGTGATTTTGATTTAACAGACAAAAATCTGGAGAAAAACGATATTCTTGTTCTTACTAATGAAAAAATGGATTCCATCATTCGTCATGGGGCGGAATGGATAAATGATATCTCGCTTGTGATAGCTGATGAAGTTCATCTTCTTGGAGATCAAGATAGAGGACCCACCCTTGAAATTGTATTGACAAAATTGAAATTGTTAGAACAAAAACCTCAGATACTTGCTTTAAGCGCCACCGTGACAAACGCAGATGAGATTTCTTCATGGCTAGATTCTGAGTTAGTAGAAAGTGACTGGAGACCCGTGCCTCTTTGGGAAGGAGTGTATGATCAGGGTGTCGTAACAATGCAAAATGGGAAAAAATTTGAGATAGAAACGAGTATGAGGGGATCACCTGTAGATCTTGGAATAGACTCTTTAAAAAACGGTGGTCAGGCAATTTTGTTTGCAGAAACAAGAGCACGTTCTGCCTCACTTGCTGCAAAAGCATCTGATGTTGTAGGAAAGAGTCTTCCAGAGGAGGAAAAAAAAGAACTAGACAAGATATCACAAAAAATTCTTGATGATAACGAACACACTGATCTAATCAAAAACCTAGCTACTTTGGTGAAAAAAGGAGTAGCGTTTCATCATGCAGGACTTAACCAGAATTGTCGTGAGACAATTGAATCTGAATTTAGAAGTGGGAAAATAAAATTAATTGCATCAACCCCTACACTGGCAGCAGGAGTGAATCTTCCAGCAAGACGTGTTATTATCTCTAGCATAAACAGGTATGATGCAAAATTTGGAGGAAATAAACCAATAAGTGTTCTGGAATACAAACAGCTTTGTGGTAGAGCTGGAAGGCCACAATATGATAGTTATGGAGAAGCAATCATTGTAGGAAATTCAAATCGTACAGAATTAATTGATTACTACATTAACGGAACACCAGAACCCATAAAATCAAAATTAACTGATGATAAAGCACTAAGAACTCATGTTCTCAGTTTGATATCTACAAATCCTGGAATAAAGCGAAATGAAATAATAGATTTTTTTTCAGAGACGTTGTCTGGTTCTCAGGATAGAAAGTCTACGATAAAATTTAAAATTCAAATAACCTTGGATTATCTCAATCTAGAAAATCTAATAAAAGAAAAAGGCGAGAGATTTATAGCAACTGAATTTGGGAAAAAGACATCTATGTTATACATAGATCCACTCACTGCAGTTTACTTCAAAAAATCATTACAAAAAACCTCAAAACGAAAAAATCACACACTTGGCTTTTTGCATCTTATTACAAGCTCAGATGATTTCTTCCCAAAATTCTCACTACGAAACAAAGACTATGAAATGGTAGGAACCCTTCTTGAGAATAACGCTTCTGAATTAATTGAAAATATTTCAGAGTATGACTGCTCACGAAGCTTACTTGCAATGCAAGCTTGGATAAATGAATCAAGCGAGATCTTTCTTTCAGATAATTTAGGCATAGAATCAGGGGATATGCATAGAATGGTGGAAAATGCAGATTGGCTTGTACATTCATTATATGAGATAGCGAAACTTGAAACTCGAGATGACATTTTAGATGAATTAAATATTATGCGACAAAGAATATCATATGGAATAAAGGAAGAACTTGTTGAATTGGTAAAGATACGTGGAATAGGAAGAATTCGTTCAAGAATTCTTTACAAAAATGGTATACGAAATCTGCATGATTTGTCTGAAATTCCAGTTAAGAAACTAGCAAACATCGACAAAATAGGTCCAACTATTGCAGAAAACATAAAGATACAGCTTCAAAAGGTAAGATGATGCTAGACAAAATCATTCTTGCCATACTAGTTTCAGCTATTGCCTTTTTTTCTGTTTACATAACAACTCCATTTTTAATAAAAGGATTAGAAAAAAGGAATCTTACAGTAAAAGATTACAATAGAGTTGGAGGAGCAATGGTGCCAAGACCTGGAGGTCCTTCTATACTTGTTGGAATTTTAGCATCTGAATTCACTTTGTATATCTTTTTTCCTACTGCTGAAATATTGGCCATACTAATCACAACATCACTTGCCTTTGTAGTAGGACTAGTAGATGATCGAAGAGTTCTTGGTGGATGGTTTAAGCCTGTTGCACTTGCCATCTCTGCCATCCCGATTATTTTGCTTGGAACGTATGATCCACACCTCTCGTTTCCGCTCTTTGGTACTGTTAAGATTCCTGAGCTGTATATTGCACTAGTAATTTTCATGATTCCTGTGACTGGCAATACCATAAATTCAATTGATGTTCTTAATGGGGTGGCAAGCGGATTTATGACCATTGCAAGTTTTGCCCTTACCATATCTCTCTTTATAGTTCATAATTATGATATTGCACTTGCAAGTCTCCCATTAGGATTTGTTTCATTAGCATTTTACAAATATCATAAATTTCCAAGTAGAATATTTCCAGGTGACTCGGGGGCACTTACTCTTGGTGCGATGTATGGAGTTTTAGCAATAGTTGGTCATGTGGAAATAATAGCAGCAGTCGCATTATTACCAGCAGTGATGAACTCGTTTCTATTTTTATCAAGTGTTAAACGTATAATTGAGCATAGACAGATAAAATCAAATCCAGTTACTCATACTGATGACTTTAAGCTTATGGCTACTACCGACAAAGATGCCCCTATCACACTAGTAAGGTTGATTCTGGCAGGTGGACCAATGACAGAAAAACAAGTTGGGCTTATAATTTTTAGGCTAGCTATTTTTTCTGCAATACTTGCAATAGTAACTGCCTTTATGATGGGTGTAAAAATATGAAAGGGATTCAAATTTTTTTATTTGTATTTGTAATGTGGGTTTTGATTATTGTGGGAGGAGGATTATTGATTTCAATTATTGCTCCTTTGACAATTAATGGACATGGTAAATTTGATTCAATCTTAGATTCTGGAGTCAAAGCGCTTATTGCAATGATGTTGGTGGTTGTTTGGATTTTTACTCTTTCAAAAATTAAAAATTGGATCTTCCACAAACAGATAAAAAATTAACTACTTTCCCACTTTTTCTTCTTTTTATCGTATTCTTCTCTGGAATATTTGATTTTAGCAGGTACTCCTACTACTACCATGTCAGCAGGTACATCTTTTGTAACAACAGCTCCCATTGCAACAACACTGTTCTTTCCAACGGTAACTCCCGCTTTTATTACAGCGCGCGAGCCAATCACAGCACCATCTTCTATAGTGATACCAACCATCTTTTTACTTGCAGGATATGGGTCATTTGTAAGAGCAGCAGCCGGACCAATGAAAACATTTTTCCCTATCCTCGAAAGAGGTGGAATGTAAACCATCCCTTCAATCATTGTATTTTCTCCTATCTTTACATTATAATCTACATGTGCTAGAGAACCAATTTTTACATTATCGCCTATTTCTGTATTATCGCCAACATATGCAAAATGCCATATTCTAACATTCTTTCCTATCTTTGCTTTTTCTGAGACAAAGTTTGTTACCAAGGTTATCACAAGTGCCACGGTGATGCCTGTTTAATTATTTTTTCAGGCAACTTTGATTGATTTCTTTTTAGAAATTCAATATCTTGATCCTTGTTTCTTAACTCATCAGGCAACATTATTGGAATCTCTTCTATTATGGGATAAAATCTAGAACATTTTGAGCAATATATGGCACCTTCTAATACTGTCTGTTCTTTTGAATTTGATTCAAAAATTTCTAAAGGAAAATGTTTGTCTATAGGACACGCCAACATTTCCATCATTTTTTTGTTCATTTAAGATCTAGATAAATTGGAGTTCCTTTTTGACTAGATAAAAGTGCTGCTTCTGCAACCTTTGTTGTATTTACAGCATGTTCAGGTTTTACTATTATTTTTTCTTTACCTTCAGATGCGGCAAGAAAATTTTTTATTTCTAAAAGAAGGGGTTCCTCCACTTCTTTTCTTGGAATTTCTGTACCATGATTAGTCTCAATCTTTACCTCTTGTGAAATAAAATCAGATGATATTATAGCATCACCACATACTGCACTAAATTTTCTTACTCTTGTTGGAGTTATCCAATTTGAAGCAATAACTGCAACTTTGTTATCCTTAAAACCAAGCATTATGGTTGCAAAATCCTCATGTTCATGTCTTATCTTTCCTGATCTTGCAAATACAACTTCTGGGGTGTCATCAAAAAACCACATCGCTGTATCAATATCGTGCACCGAAGTATCATAAATTATTCCTACATCCTTTATGTGAAGAGGCATTCTATTTTCACGATGGAATTCTAGCATTATGAGTTCTCCATATTTTTTTGATTTAACGTACTCTTTGACCAAAGCAACTGCCGGATTGAATCTTTCAATATAACCACACGTCAAAACTACTTTGTTTTTTTCTGCAAGCCTTTGAAGTTCTTCTCCCTCATAAGAAATATACGTCAAGGGTTTTTCTACAAAAACATTTTTCTTTTGCTCTAATAGTGTTTTTGCAATTTTAAAATGTGTAGAAGTTGGTGTACAAACAAAAGCACCATCAAATTTTTCTGAATCTAATAATATGTCTAAAGATGAGTAATGATTTACAGAGTATTTTGCTCCAATTTCTTTTGCTCTGGTTGAATCTACATCACAAACTGCACAAAGTGCCCCCAATTGTGATAGAATTCTTGTATGGTTTTTACCCCACCCACCAGTTCCTATCTGAACAATTCTCAAATTAGTACACCGAAGTTATCCAGTTGGAGTATTTTTCATTTCTGCCCATAACTATTTCTGAATATGTTGAATGCAACTGTTTTGCTATATTTCCAGCTTTCCCAATTCCAACCTTTTTGCCATCAACAGAAATGATAGGTGTAATTTCTGCAGCAGTACCTGTAAGAAAAATCTCATCTGATAGGTAAAGTTCAGTGCGTGTAACCTCTCTTTCTATAACTTCATATCCTAAATCATATGCAATTTTTATTACAGAATCTTTTGTTATTCCTTCAAGTGCAGATGAGCTTGCTGGAGGGGTTATCAATTTGTTGTTCCTTACAAGAAACACGTTTTCTCCTGGGGCCTCACTCACATTTCCTAATTGATCCAACATGATTGCCTCATCATACCCATTTCGTTTACATTCTTGTGTTGCCAAAATTGAGTTTAGATAGTTTCCTCCCATTTTAGCTAGGGGTGGTGTTGATATGTCATGAATTCGTCTCCAAGATGATACACCAGTTGTTATTCCGTTTTTGTTAAATAAATCACCAAATGGGAACATCACTATAGCTGTATGTGTAGGAGTATTTTCTGTTACATGCAAGTTTATACCATATCTACCAACAAAATAAAATGGTCTTATGTAACATGATTGTTTCACTGCGTTTTTTTTACAGAGATTAATTATTGCACTAGCAATTTCCTTATTTGTAAATTTTAAAGAAATTGAATAAATTCTACCTGAATTTCTGAATCTCTTGATATGATCATCTAGTCTGAAGATGTAAAGATTTTTTGAATTCCAATATCCTCGAAGACCTTCAAATACCGAAGTTCCATAATGTATTGCGTGCGTCATAACAGAAACCTTTGCTTCACTATCTTTCACAAATTTACCGTCAAACCAAACAAATTCTGGGTTAAAAGATTTCATATAAAATATCGAAGCCGTCTGTAATTAATCTATTTCTACCAGAAACCGTTACTTGGAAATTTCATTCCAAGAACTCTATATGTACAATCATTAGAGGCAGCATATTTTTTTACAATGTCCCAGTTCTCTCTAATTATCTTTACTACTTCTGGTAAAACATAATTTTCCCAATCCATATCTTTTCCAAGAGCTGCCTCGAACATCTTTTGTTTTACAAAAGAGGCGGAGGTGGTTTTTCTTGTTCCAACTCGAGGGTTAAGCCCATAAAGTTTTAGCACAAATCCTTCAGCTTTGTCTCCAGTGTAAGTGAAATAATCATCTGTTAGACCACCTAGAATTTGTTTTTTTATTCTCCAAGAAAATGGGGAAAGAAGAGGTGGCATGTATTTTGCAAAGGGTGCATAAAATGAGTAATTTGATAGTATAGAAATAGAATTGCCAAATACTGATTGGAGCATTTTTTTTCGTAATTCAAATCCAAATGGAAAACTTTTACTATTGATCTCTTTGTCTTTATTGATAAATATAACAGGCATAACTCGAACTTCATTTTTTTCTTTTAGTTCTTCAATTATCTCTACATGTGCTTTTGTAACAGGATTCAAATGAGCAAGATAAATTGCAACAGTCAATTATACCTCTTACAAATATTGTCATATTTCAATGCTGATACAATTTTACAAAATAACAAATACGTTTGTGAATCATGTTTGAAACTTTAGAAAAACAACTAGAACGCAAATTTCTCAATAAATGGGGGCGATGGGACTTGAACCCACGACATCCAGCGCCCGAGGCTGGCAGTCTAACCAAGCTGACCTACGTCCCCGTAGACCCGCCAATAATATTCAATATTATCTTTTCAATAGAAATTTTCGATTTAACCGTATGACTCGTACTTTATCTCAAAGCTTTTGTCTGATCTCTTATTTCTTTCAGTTACAAAACCCTTTGGCGTAAGAACATCCATGCATCCATCTATAGTTCCTTGCCACCCACAAATGAAAAAGACTGTATTATCTATGGTGATTTTTTCACCTACAATCTTCTCAAGAGGAGACATATCGCCGTCTTTTGATTGCAGGAATGTTTCTACTCTTCCTTTTTGTCCACTCCATGATCTGTTAAACCATTCTTGCGGTCTGCTTATTGACGCTCTGTATCTGAAATTCCACTTATCTTTACCTCCATCAAGACTTTCTTCCTCCATCTTTGTCAAAAGATCTCTGTAACCAAGTTCATCAACATAGCTTGCTCCATGTAGAACTACAATCTCTCTTTTGCTTCCAGTATCATGTAGATGTTGAGCATAACTAACAAAGGGTGCAAGCCCAGTTCCTCCACCCAAACAAACTATTCTTCTATTGTCAGGTTCACCATTTGGTTTTTTCTCCTCAATTGTAAAAGCACCGGTGGGTTTTACCCAAATTATTTCATCTCCCTCCTTTGCACTAAATAATTGTGTAGTAAGACGGCCTGGAAGTGGTTTTCTTACCCATCTGATGTATAACTCAACATATTTTCTATTTTCAGGATGGGATGCAATTGAGTATGCTCTTCTTATAATTTTATTTTCACTTGGAACATGCGCTCCTAATGTTATGAATTGACCAGATTTGTATTGTGGTACATCTCCCTCTTTTGGTACTATTCTAAAAACTGCTAGATCTTCTTTTTGAATCTGAACATAAGTAATGACTGCTTTATTATCTACAACCACGCGAAAAGTTCTGTATTTGATAGTTAAATATCTTATGTTGATTTGGTTGAGCTAATTTCTTGAACTATCTAAACGTTAATAACCTCACAAAAAAAGTTAATGCAAATCAGAATGCCACTCTGATTGTAGAGGTTGGGCCGGTCGTCTAGCCCAGTAGGATACGCCCTTGGCATGGGTGAGATCGTGGGTTCAAATCCCACCCGGTCCACTTTTTTTATAATTTATTGTAATCAATCATCTCATCTGGTAGTTTATGTCGTTATATTCTTGCAAAAAGGTTTACGTAGAATCAAAATTTCTTCTAATTTATTTTTAGAATCATAGAATGATGAGGGTGAATATTTTTTATACAAACTAAATGAATGACTAAAATTTTTTAACAATCATTTGAAGACTTGTCTCTAACTATGTTACTGTTATGGAAAATGAAGATTTTGGGGCTAATGCATCAATGTCTCGTAGGTTGTCCCATACAAAAGTCTCAATTTTATAATTTCCTGCAGAATGGGGTGTCCATGAAAGCGCTGTTGTTAATGTTTGATTTTTTACAAGAGATCCTGTTGCAAAATTTAGATCTATTATAGCTCCGTTGGAATCAATTATTTGTACAATGTATGCCCAGTTGATGTTTTTATTGCTGATGTTTTTTAGTGAAGTTTGCAAATTAAGCTGTTGATCTACTACTGGTGATTTGATATCTTGTTCTAACGAATTCACTATCTTAAAATCAGATGTAGAAACTTCGCCGTATCCATAAGCAAAACCAAATCCGATCATAAAAAAAGACAGAAAAAAAGGCATGGCAAAATTCATCGAATCTCGTGTTCCATTCTTAGATTTAAATTATCCTGATGTGTACAACGTTGCATGTCCGAATCTAGAGAGACAATCTACATAGGCAAAAAGCCGCTGATGGCGTATGTAACTTCTACGCTGATTCAGTTGGCAAACCAACCAAAAATATCTATCAAGGCAAGAGGACTCAGCATTGGGCGCGCAGTTGACGTTGCACAAATAATTGCACGTAAAACAGAAAATGCTGGGTATTCTATTGGAAACATCACAATTGGCTCAGAAATGCTAAAATCAACAGACGGGCGAGACAGAAATGTTTCTACTATAGACATCGAAGTAAAAAGAAACAATACTTAGATAACTACTTGACTTGGAGGATTTTTCTCCTTTTTGTTATTTTATATTTTTGATACATAACTCCTTTCCATTTTCTTGAATTTTGTAAGGTCTACAATCTCATTAAACTGATCAAAATTGACAACATTTTTCTTTAATCTAGTTGTAGTCCCTGATTTTCTAAGTTCATGTAATATTTTCATGGATGCAAAAGCATTTGCAAAAAGAACTGAGAGTGGATATAGAATAAGCTTAAACCCCATCTTGTGTAGTACTTTAGAAGAAACTAGAGGTGTTGCACCTCCTTCTATCATGTTTGCAACTAGAGGAGCTTTAATTGATCTTCCAATTTTTTTCATCTCCTCAATAGATTTTGGGGCTTCTATGAAAATTGCATCAGCTCCAATTTTTTTATACTGAAGTCCACGTTCAATTGCAGCATCCAATCCTTCTGGCGCTCTTGCATCAGTTCTTGCTACTATGATGAAGTCTTTACTTTTTCTTGCATCTAATGCAGCCTGTAATTTCTGAGAATATTCTTCCTTTGGAATGACTTCTTTTCCTGACATATGCCCACATCTTTTTGGCCATTTTTGATCCTCAAGAAAAATTCCTGCTGCTCCTACTGCTTCTAACTCAGTTACTAGCTTCCATACGCTAAGCGGATTTCCATAACCTGTGTCTGCATCTACAATTACCGGAACAGATACCGCTCTACAAATTCTACGTGCATTTTCTGTTGTTTCTGTTGCTCCAATAAATCCATAATCTGGTAATCCAAGTAAAGTTGCAGATGTTCCATAACCTGTTTGAAACATGGCTTCAAAACCAACTTTTTGAGCAATTTTTGCTCCTATTGCATCATAGACACCTGGAACCACAAGGGGTTTCGAATTATCAAAAAGTAATTTTCTAAGATTTGGCAATCGTTGATATTGATATTTACAATTATTTATGGCTTAACTGACTTTGATTTCCTTACCGCGTCTTTTTTCTGCGGTTTCTATCTTTTGAAGTTCAGATTCTAGAAACTTCTTGTATTTTCCAGTTTCTTCTTTTGTCATATTGGATACATTGGAACTAAGCGAATTTCCTATGCTTGTTACACGTTCTAAAAGATCCATGGCTACAAATTTGCCTACACTACCTACCCTGAACATGACATCCATTTGGTTTTTTACAATTTTGTTTAGTGTTTCAAGATCATCTGCAACCAGTCTGCCCTTTTTGGTTATCTGGTATTTCCCGTCTTTTGTCTCCTCAATTAAATTCTCATCTAAAAGTCTTCCAAGTAGAGGATAAATTAGACCTGGTGAAGGCTTCCATCTCCCACCGCTCTGTGTTGTTGCGTTGTCGATAATCTCTTTACCAGTACTTGGATTTTTTTCAAGTACTTCGAGTATAAAATATCTGGAGAATCCTCTTGGGACTGAACTGCCAACTCGTTGCATCCAGTGTGAGATCATCACTAGCGATATCACTAGCGATATATATTAATGATTCGAAATAAAGTTCTGCTGCGAAAATGACTGATTTCTCTTCGTGCTGCGGTTCGGCTGATCGGAACTTCTTTACCTAAAAATGGCATTAATGCCTAAAAAAGGCAAATATTTAATAATGCCTAAAACTATTGGCTTACATGCCGAAAGCAGGTAGATATGATTATCCCGCACGAGATTTGGATGATTGTGTAATGTATCTTGAAAAAGCCCACAAGGTAGCAAACGCTTTTGTAATCAGTCGAGAAAATTTTGCTAAAGATATTGGGTTATCCCCAAAAGGCGGCGGGTTTGGATTAACTCTTAGCTCCATGTCCATGTATGGTCTTATAGAGACAGGGGATGGCAATATACATTATACCGATCTAGTACAGAAAATTCTTTTTGGACAGCCACAAGAAAGAGCTGATTCTAAAAACACGGCAATTCGGAAGGTGACTCTCTTTGGAGATATTTTTGATAGGTACGGATCTAATCCTACTGACGATCAAATAAGACATCTTCTTAGAGAAAAGGCAGAAGTGCCGATTTCTGAAGAAGCGAAAGTTGCCTTCGATGTAGGAAAATTACTCAAAAGAAACGTTCCACATTTGAAACCTGTTGGAGGTGGAAATAAAGAAATGGACAACAAAACGGTTACACTAGCAGGTAGTAGTGCTTTGCTTACATTAACCGCACGTAATGTGAATATCCAAGTAGATGACAGAATCAGTTTAGGGCTAGCCAAAAAACTGCTTGAAGATATTGAAAAAGAATTAGAGAATCGTGATAAGACAAGTAAGAAGGATCAAAAAGACCAATCAAAGTAATGCACAAAGGAGAGAAGGGAGCGGTTCAAGCAGGAGCAACAGTGTCAGACCCGATAGAGGTTCTATCGCTAATCCCTGTGCTTACCTCTCTCCGTGCAAAATCCTAACTAATTATTAGTTAGTGGTTTTGCCTAATATTTCTATCCCTTTGAAATGACAAGTTTATTCCTGTCAATTTTGACTACTAGTGGTTCATCAGGTTTGAATGGAAAGCTGCTATCTTCAACAAAAGCCTTCTCAAGATAGATAGTATGCCTAGAGCCTACCTTAGCTATCTTGGTTTTTGTCTGATTTACCATGTATAGTAACAAACGGTATATACCAATTTAAGCATTGTTGTATCTACATTAGTAGTTATACATTTATATACATACTGTGGTATATACTAAAGTATGCACCAAATAACAGAGCATGAACAAGCAAGACAAGTCAGAGGTCTAGCCATTGTATCAATAGGTAGTCAGATCAAACGTATCAATAAATTACACTATAAGGTAAGATCACAATCAGATGATTCAAAATGGTACGAGGTAGAAAAAAAGTACGGGCACAATCTAGGTGGTCGTCAAGAAGGAGAATGGATTTGCAATTGTCCAGACTTTCAATTCAGACATCTAGTATGCAAGCACGTTTATGCGATTTCCTTTTCGAAGGAACTACGCAAGCGAATAGTATCGCAGGATGTTGTCGGGTCAGTAGTACCATCTATCAATGAATCAATAGAATGTAAAAAATGCAAGTCATCTGAAATTGTAAAAGATGGTAAGAGACACAACAAAAGTGGACTAATTCAAAAATATCTCTGTCGTGGTTGTGGTTATAGATTTATCATAAACGCAGGTTTTGAATATGCAAAAAAGAATCCAAAACTAATCTGTGCAGCCATTGATCTTTATTTCAAGGGAGTTTCATTAAGAAAGGTAGCAGATCATATCAAACAATTCTATCATGTAGAAATTGCAAATACCTCTGTATTAAGATGGGTTCAACGCTTTGCAAAAGAAGTATCACCTTTCGTAGATAGTCTTACACCAACTCATCTAGGAGGAATCTATCATGTAGATGAAATGGTAGTAAAAGTAAGGCGTCAGGAAATGGCTAAAGGTCATTATCAGTGGCTATGGAATTTAATGGATGATACCACAAGATTTTGGATCAGCAGTAAGATTAGTCAACGTAGAGAAGTAGAAGATGCAAGAAAAGTTTTCCAAGATGCAAAAGAAAAGACAACTAGACCAAAAGCAATAATTCATGACGGACTACCATCTTATGATGAAGCGTTCCAAAAAGAATACTTTACACGAAAGAATCCTAGAGTAAAAAACATCAGAAGCATATCTGTAAGAAATGAAGGTCTAAACTCAAGGGTAGAACGTCTTAACGGAACAATGCGAGATCGTGAAAAGGTAATGCGTGGCATGAATACTGCTGAATCAGCTCAAAAGATAATCGAAGCTATGAGGATTCATTACAACTTTTGTAGGGAACATTCAAAGCTTGGAAAGACACCAGCAGAACAAGCGGGAATTAAACTAGAGTTAGGTCAGAATAAAATTGAAAATCTCATCACACTTGCCAAACTTGCAGCACGAAAATAGTCATGTAGTAAATATTAATGGTTTAAACCCTGTAATATGAATTTGTTTCTTTTCTATGAAAAAGGCACATCGAAGAGCAATTTTTTGATTTGGAACCTCGATAAGAAATCCTTCTCCACATGCAGCAATAGTATTATGTGAAAAAATATTTGCAATATCTCTTACTCCATCAACTGCCTTAACATAATCATCAAATGTAGATGGATTTTGTTTTTGAATCCAACTTATTACAGAGTGTGGAATAATGACATTCCATCTCTGTGTCATTTTTTATTTCTTACTGATTAATTCTTTTAAACTACCTTCTAAGACTGTATATTCGATTTTACCTTTTTCAAATTCTTTTCGGTATTTGGCTACAGCCTTACTATCTTCCTTTTCCCACTTCAAATCAGTCATGTTATTAGCAATCTTTTTTGAAAAAGCGTTATTTAAGTACACCAGCGTACGGTACCAAATTACGGTATATTACTGTAACTCTATATCTGGAGTAGAAATTTTGTAAATAGAGATTCAATTTTCTGCCTCGCTTGTTTCTTATATCATTCTTTAATATTTTAGGAACGCGATGTAATTGTCTAGTACAATTTTCTGAAGTCATAATTGAACCTAAACCGTCTTTCATCAGCCGAACCGCAGCACGAAGAGAAATCAGTCATTTTCGCAGCAGAACTCGAAATAAAATTGCATCAATTCTTCACAAGACATATTTATCTAATTTGAAAAGGAAGATGTCTAAACATGGTTGATACGATAGAGCATGATCTGCTAATTGTTGGTTCTGGTCTGGCAGGTCTAAGAGCTGCAATTCAAGCTGCAAAAACTAGCTCAAATATCAAGATTGCAGTAATTTCAAAATTACAAGTAATGCGTTCACATTCTGTTTCTGCAGAAGGTGGAACAGCTGCTGTACTTTTTCCAGAAGAAGGAGATAGCATAGAATCACATGTTTATGATACTGTAAAAGGAAGTGATTTCCTTGGAGACCAAGATGTAATTGAAAAACTAGTCTATGAAATGCCTTCTGAGATCTATCAACTCGAACATTGGGGGATGCCTTGGTCAAGAAGAGAAGATGGAAGAATCGGTCAAAGAAATTTTGGCGGTTATAGTTATCCACGTGCAACATTTGCTCAGGACAAAGTGGGATTTTATGAAATGCAAACTCTGTATGATACATGTCAGAAATTTGACAATATTGAATTTTACAATGAATGGTTTACTACATCAATAATACATGACGGGCAAAAGTTTTGTGGCATTACTGCAATTGAGCTTTCTTCTGGAACATTTTATACAATAAAAGGTAAAGCGCTAATTATAGCAACAGGTGGTGCTGGAAGACTTTATAGCTATTCGACATACTCGCTCTCTTCAACTCCTGATGGTCTTGATATGGCATATCGAGCTGGCATGGCATTAAAAGACATGGAATTTGTTCAATTCCATCCTACAGGAATTTTGCCATCAGGAATTCTCATTACTGAAGGTGCGCGCGGCGAAGGAGGGTATCTTCTAAATAAAGACGGAGATAGATTTATGAAAAAATATGCACCTAGCAAGTTGGAGCTTGCATCACGAGATGTAGTGTCTCGTGCTATGATGACAGAAATAAATGAAGGCCGTGGTTTTAAGCACGAAACAGGGGTGGATTGCCTAAAGCTGGACTTACGACATCTTGGTAATGAACTAATAATAAAAAAACTACCTGCAATTAGAGAAATATCACTAAAGTTTTCAGGTATAGATCCAGCTAAGGAGCCTATAGATGTAAGGCCTGTATCTCATTACATGATGGGTGGTATTCATACCAACATAGATGGTGCAACAGAAATTCAAGGAATCTGGGCCGCAGGTGAAGCTGCATGTAATAGTGTACATGGTGCAAATAGATTGGGAGCAAATTCTACGGCTGAATGTCTTGTATGGGGAAAAATAACTGGTGAGCTGGCAGCAAAATATGTTTTAGAAGTTAAATCCCCACAATTTCCATTACACCTTGTATCTGCAGAAGAAAAAAGAATCTATGATGGAATATTTCGCGGTAGTGGTAGTGTGAATCCTTACGAAGTAAGACAAGATCTAACTGACATGATGAATGAAAAAGCATATGTCTTTAGAAACGAAAACGACTTGGTAGATGGTCTGAAGAAACTACGTGAACTAAAACAAAAAACATGGAAACATGTAGACGATAAGGCTAAAGAATATAACACAAACTTTTCAAACGTTATGGAACTAGATTCCATGTTTCGTGTTGCCGAAGCTATTCTTGTTGGAGCAATAGCAAGAAAAGAATCACGAGGTGCGCATGCAAGAACTGATTATCCTGATAGAGACGACAAAAACTTTTTACATCATACACTAGTATATTATGATACAAAAGAACCTATTATCAAAAAACATCCTGTCACTATTACTAAATACAAGCCAGTAGAGAGAAAATACTGATGGCAGAAAGAATATCAAATCGAGAAGGTTTGAGAGGAATGGCAAACCCAACTCGATATGGATTAGAGCGAGTCGCATATTGGTTACAGCGATTAAGTGGATTAGGATTACTTGCATATTTGATAGGTCACATTTATGAAACAAGCACCATAGTCAACGGCAAAGTGGCATGGGATAAGATGTTGGAATTAACTCAGACTACACAAGGACATCTGATACTTACTTTGGTAATTGGAATGTGTGTGTTTCATACTGCAAATGGAATTAGGGTGATGTTGGGACATGGTGGAATTGGAGTTGGAAAGCCAGGTCAACCTGAATACCCCTATGATAAATCACAAAGATCTGCTATGGGTAGCTTGAATTACAAACAAAGACTTTGCATCTGGGTTTCAATTGCACTTGCAGCTCTTGCAATGATGTATGGCATGGCAGTTTTATTTGGTGATTAAAATGCGTGAAAGCATAATAATGAAAATACATTATGGAACTGCTCTTGGTGCAGTAGCACTAGTAGCTATTCACATTCTCTTTAGAATGACACAGAACTTTTCAGAATCTCTACAATACCAAAATGTAATTGCAAATTATCATTTACTTCCTTATGCTTTAATGCTTGAAGTAGTATTGATCTTGCTTTCAGTTCATGGATTTAATGGATTACGTGTGATACTTTTGGAATTAAAACAAGGTATTATGTATGAAAAAATGATTAACTATGGTTCTATTGGTGCAATGGCAGCACTTATTGCATATGGTTCAAGAACTATATTGATGGCAGGAATGGGAATGTCATAAAATGGCCGTTGAAACAATTTCAAAGACACCCGAAATTTCTGTACCTATTTCATCTGAATCTATAATTCTTAGAATATCGAGATTTAATTCAAAGACTGATTCGTCTCCAACATTTGCAGAGTTTAAGGTTCCTGTTCAAAAATGGACTACAGTCTTAGAAGCAATCCTATTTGTAAAGCAAAATCTAGATCATTCTGTTGCAGTAAGATATTCTTGTAGACAAGCTTCATGCGGTTCTTGTGGGATGCAAATTAATGGCAAGCCTTCACTTGCTTGTTACACGAAAATCTCTGAATTAAACTCAAATGTAGTAACTGTAGAACCAATGCATAATTTCCCAATAATTCGAGATTTGGCAGTTGATTTTAAGCAGATGTTTGCAACTCATAAAAAAATGAAACCATACATAGTGAGGGAAGATTCAGAAGTAACTCCAGGAACAAAAGAATTTTTGCAAACTCCAGAAGATGTAGAAAAATACCTTCAATTTTCTTACTGTATAAAATGTGGATTATGTAATTCATCCTGTCCAACTATGGCTACTGATACCTCTTTTATTGGACCACAAGGTCTTGCACAGGCTTATCGATACGTGGCAGATAACCGTGATGATGGTAAAAAAGAACGACTCAAAATAATCGACCAATCACATGGGATTTGGAGATGTCACTTTGCAGGTTCTTGTAGCCATGTTTGTCCAAAAGGTGTTGATCCAGCAATGGCAATACAACTTTTGAGAGGCTATCTTTTAGGATTTAGAAAATAAAATCTAAGGCTTTTTTGGATTTGGACTGGCGTTTACTTGGTTGTTTATTGCCTCTGCCATGAAATGATTGGAGACATTTAACTTTACATCGTCAACTCCATCGATTTTCAGCAAATAATCATGTATGTCTTGTGCTATTTTAAAACCAAAAATAGCTGGGCAAAAAGGACTAGTCAGATGTACATCTAACTTAACTGAAGAACCGTTAATGTCAACGTTGTCTATAAGTTCAAGCTCCATAATGGAGACATTGATCTCAGGATCCACAATTTTTGTTAGTTCATCAAAAATCATTCTTCTTAATCCTTGAGTTTCTTGTGCCATAATAAAAAAACCGTCTATGCTATATATAACCATTCTAATTCCTAAATTGATGTATAGAGCTAGTAGACTAGATGGTAAGCTAGATGAAAACACTCTGAATTTTCTCTCATCGATTTCTGAAGATAAAGAAATTGCAATTTATGATATCTTGGGCAGTCAAGCTCACACCTTGATGCTTTTTGAAAATAAAATTATTACAAAAATTGAGGCTTCAAAAATTTTGTCAGCTCTTGAAAAATTAAAAAAAGAAAATTTTTCAATAAAATCAGAATCTGAAGATATTCACGAGCTAATCGAATACCTAGTAATAAAAAAAGCTGGAATAAACGCAGGTGGAAAAATGCATACTGCACGTTCTAGAAATGATCAGATCTCACTTGATATTCGTATGAAAATACGTGATGACATCAATGTCTTATGTTCTTGTCTTCTAGGTGCAGTAGAGACTCTTGTCTTATTGGCAGAAAAAAATCAAAATACTGTAATGCCTCTTTACACACACCTCCAACAGGCTCAGATTGGTTCATTTTCACATGTTTTACTTGCATATGCTGATTCCTTGTTCAGAGATCTGGACAGATTGTATGTTACTTATGGTAGAGTAAATGAATCACCATTGGGGGCTGGACCTATTGGTGGAACAAGCTTACGCATTGACAGACAAAGTACTGCCAAAATGCTCGGGTTCAAAGGTTTAATAGAAAATTCTATTGATGCAACTGGATCTCGTGATTTTGTTGCAGAATATGTTGGACAAATATCAATTCTTATGACAAACTTGAGCAGAATGGCAGAAGATCTAATTATTTGGTCCACTTCAGAATTTTCATTTATTGAACTTTCAGACAAATTTGCATCTACATCAAGTGTGATGCCACAAAAAAAGAATCCAGACATACTGGAGCTTATTCGAGGAAAGACAGCGCAGGTAATTGGATATCAAATGGGAATACTTTCAAACTTGAAAGGTCTTCCATCTGGATACAACAGAGATCTACAGCAAATCAAAGTCGCAATATGGCCTGCTTCCAACATTGCAATATCTTCAGTTTTAGTGATTAATGCAGTATTCAAAACAATGAAAATAAACGATCAAAAAATGAAAAAGGCCATAGATTCTGGTTATTCTATTGCACTGGATATAGCAGAACATCTTGTAAAGAGAGGAATACCATTTAGGACTGCTCATAAGATAGTTGGACAACTAGTACAGAAAGCTTCAAACTCAAAAAAACCGCTTTTAGCACTTTCTGTTCAAGAAATAAGGAACTCGATAAAGGAAGACGTAATCAAAATTACTGATCTATACAAAATAATTCATTCTAGTACACCCTCTTCTTCTCTTACTCTGAGAGTATCTCAAGGCTCAACAGGTAGATCAGAGCAAAAACGCATGATTTCAGATAGGAAAAAGAAAATTCAAGCATATCGTATAGGAATCAGTAAAAGGACAAATGAGATTAAGCTCGCATTTCAAAATCTAGCTAAGAAGATAAAAACTATAACAAAATAAGGGAAAATCAGAACTAAACCATGATTTTTCTAAATTTATGAACGGAAAAACATGATTTTAATGTAGTAATCTTGACTTTTGTATTGATTTTGATTCACATGCCTGCAGATAAAAAGTTCTCGTAATGAGATAAACAGTATGTATCAATTCGTACAACCACAATCCGACAAACCTAACTACACTGCAGGCCAAACCTGGGGGGCGTTAAAAAAAGCATGGAGAGGTTACAAGATTGCTAAAGTGCAATCAGATGCCTCAAGAATGACCGAGTACGCTAAAAAAATAAGAACCCTTCAGCATGATTTGGGAGTAAAACAAGCAGAATTTCCAGAATTAAACCTGAGTTAGTTAGACCTCCTTTTATTTTTGAATTGATAGAATAACTCGTGTTATTTAAAAAACTTTGAACAAATCACCTAAAGCTATTTTTCAAATACATTCTACTTTATAATGATAAAAAAGCGGGTTCGCGGGGATTCGGACCCCGGACAGCCGGATTAAAAGTCCGGTACTCTACCTGGCTGAGCTACGAACCCATAGCGAAGGTTGACAGGTGTGTATAATTTAGTCTTTTACAAAATTTTTTGATTAAAGGAAACCTTTAAACTCGGATTTTCGTCCAAAATATTTCGACGCCCTTGTAGTATAGAGAGGCATGGAGAAATCCATTCCTCGTAAAACCCGGTCTAGAATGGGGCCCTGTCACGGCCTCGACGCGTGTTCAAATCCCGCCAAGGGCGCCATAACTTTTAATTTTAAAATTATTTCATCGTATAATAATATCTAGATCAATAAATAATTATTTGCTGATTTTTAATTTTTTTACTATATCGTCCAAAAATTCTTTATTTGCAGCAGCAACGAAGGATATTCTACTTTCATAACTTAGATCTGAATCCAAAGATTTTCCAGATTTGTCTATGATGTATCCTCCCGCTTCTGATGCAATTAAATATCCTGCAGCAACATCGGTGATTCTTAATTTGTCCCTTAAATCTACAAAAACATCTACTAATCCACGTGCAAATATTGCAAGTTCAAGTGCAACCGCACCAAAATGTCGTATATGATTTGATGCTGAAATTATTGGAGCTAGTCTTTGAAGTGAATCTTGAGAAATTCCTGACATGTCAAGACCAACTACAAAATAGAAATGATTTTTTTCATTAGTGTGAATTCTTTTCTCGTTCAAAAATGCACCTTTGCCTTTTGTTGCATGATACATTTCTCCATTAGATAGATCCATTACTACACTATCTGTAACAGAACTAAGCTTATTGTCAGTAGCAAACGCAAGAGAACAGCAAAAAAATGGAATTCCTCTTACAGCATTTGTCGAACCGTCTATTGCATCCATAATGATGAACCCTTTTGGATTTTTAGAAAGTTCAACACGACCACATTCCTCACCAAGAACTATGCAGTCAAATTTAATTTCTTTAAGATAATCTAAAACTGTTTTTTCTGCCACTATGTCTATTTTCCTTGATATGTCTCCACCAGCACCTCTTCCAAAATCGCCACCAGATTCTTCTGTTCCTGCTAGATGTTTTACATTGTTGTAGACTCTTAATGATGCTTCCTGTAAAATTTCTATTACTTTCACAAATTTTCTATTTTTTGTCCTAATTTATTTCAAATAAATCACAAAGGAGCTCAATGCATAAATAGCAAAGTAAGATTTGCCATTATGTGAGTAGTAAAGACAATTTAATTTTTAGCAAAGAAGCACTTTTGAGCACAAAACCTGGAAAGGAAATAGTAAAGCAGGCACTCTTCAAAAGTAAAGGCTACAAGCAATTTGACAAGTACAAAAAAGAAGCAGAAGAAGAATTTCCAAATTTTGTCAAAAGATTCACTAATGATCTATTAAAAGAAATCAAGTCAGATTCCTCTCCTTTTGAAACACAGCAAAAGTTTTCAGAAGAAATTGGCTCTTCTGATATTATACTTGACAAATCACAGGTAGAAGGTGTCAAATCAAGACTTGAAAACTATGAAACATTACAAGACAGGGTTTCAAGAATTCTTAATTCTAATTTTGTTAAAATGACATTTCCTGTTTTTAATGCACTTTATGATGCATCTTCTGAATATTTTAAGGATAAAGAAGATATGCAATTACGGACAGATATCATTGACGGACACATTATTGCCATAGATTTGAGTGAACCAATGGACAGAATAATGGATAAAGATGAAGATCTAGAATATTTGGATGACTATAAACTAATGAATCCGTATCTGCTAAAACTTGCAAGAAACAAAATTGCAAAAGGAGGTCCTACAGTTCTTGAAGAATTTGAACATGGTTTCAAAGATGCACGAATTGGTCAATATCTTGATTTCAAACTCAAAACAAAACCAACCAAAATATCTGAAGAAGAAATGATACAATGCTACAAAAAATATAGAGCAGTTATGGGAACTGCAGGAAGAAACATGGCACTGGCTCGATTCCCACTTGGTGAAGTATTTCATCTTGGAATGGCAAAGGCAGCAGAATCAGTAGGATGTGGAAATGAGATAGAAGATTCAATAAAAAACAAATTTGTCAAAATTCCTTCATGGCCTCTTTACTATGGTCTACTTATGAGAGATGTAAAGAAAGGATTTGATATGACTATGAAAAAAAGTGATCTCTATCTAAGCGAAGCTAGGATGGCATTAGAATTATTGCCTGAAGACTTTTCACATAGGAATTTTCTTGAGTTTTTATTTTTAACTGTAGAGCATTACAACATTTTTTGGTTTAATCAATTACAAAAAGAAAATCTCTGGCAAACATTCTCTGCAAACTTGCCCCGGTGATAAAATTGATGTGGTCAGAAAAATACAGGCCAAAAAATTTACTTGATATGATTGGTAATGAAGAAGCAAAAGAAGCGATAGTAAACTGGCTTGGTAAATGGATGAAGGGAAGTAAACCCATACTACTCGTGGGTCCTCCAGGAATTGGAAAAACAACTCTTGCGACAATCTGTGCAAAACAATTTGGATATGATCTCATAGGACTAAATGCAAGCGATATACGCAATAAACAAAGAATTCAGGAGATACTGGGACCAATACTTGGCAATGCTAGTGTCCTTGGCAAGCCAATGATTTTTGTAGATGAAGTAGATGGCATACATGGAAGATCTGATTATGGTGGAGTTGAAACACTCATTGATATTCTAAAAGAACCAACAGTACCAATAGTTTTAGCTGCAAATGGTGACAAATCTGATAAGATGAAAAGTATCAAAAAAGCCACAAAAACAATCCAAATGCGACCTATTCCACCAAGGCTTTTACGATTTTATCTTGAAGCAATTCTAAAAAAAGAAGGAGTAACCATCAGTTTGGGTACAATTGTGAAACTTGTCTTGCAGTCACGCGGAGATATTAGATCAATACTAAATTCTGCACAAGCACATGTTATGGGATTTGAACCACAGATCGACAAATCCTTTGTGACACTAGATGTAGAAGAAACAGTAAATGCATTCTTCAAAGCTAAATCTGCTGATGAAGCGCGAGCCATTTTATTCTCTCTTAGAATTGACCCACGAGAGAAAATAGACGCATTTTATTCTAGTGTCATAACAAGTCCGCTTGCAAAAGATGACATGCAAAAAATGTTAGAAATTGTCTCAGAAGCTGACATGCTATACGGTAAAATTATGAAAACTCAAGAGTGGAGGCTTTTGAGATATCTAGATTCTATATTGGTTGGATTGTATAAGGAAGGAACAGCTGTACGATATTCACAATTCAATTTATCATGGCCAATTATTAACAGACTAAGATGGGATGGCAGAGCGATAAAAGCACTTGTCACTATTTTATCAAAAAAAATGCATGTTTCACGAAGTGATTTTGCAACTTTTTATTTTCCATATGTTTTGTTTTGTACGAAGAATAAAACACTGGATTTAGGACTTGATGAATCCGGTAACGAAATTATGCAAAAGGAGATGATTGTGTTAAAATGAGCTGGAGAACAATGTCAATGAAGTTTCCAGGTACTTGTATAGTTTGTAAAAAGAAAATTGAAATAAATGAAATAGGCTTATGGGCAAAGGGCATAGGAATAAAACATCAGGCATGTGCAGATGTATTAGAACTACGATGTGTAGTATGTGGTGGACCTGCAGGATGCACAAAATGTGAATTTGCAGCTGATTGTGATCTTACAAAGGTTTCACAACTATGCATATGTAAAAAATGTAATGATGGCAAGGATGCCTTTATTTCATATCAAAAGGCAATTGCCAAGAAATTTCCAATACTAAATCTTAAAGCTTAGCCATAGAAAGTGTGCTTTAAAATAGCACTTTACGCATAAAACATACGTGAAAAGTAATTCATTTAGTCTTTTTGAAGGAGCTATCAAATCCGAACAGACAAGGATGGTTTACACATATTCATTACATGAATTTATGAAATTTTCAAAGATCAAGGAATACAACGACATTCCAAATCATACTACAGAACAGATCCAAAAATTACTAGAAAGCTGGGTACTTCATTTGAAGAAAAATGGCCTTAAAGCATTAACAATAAGGGCGAAACTTAATGCAGTAGAATTATTCTTGGAAATGAATAAAATTCAATTTTATAAGAAAATCTTGCACAGGCTAATTCCATCTAGTGATTATGTTGCTGGAGGTGATGTTCCATTTACTACAGAAGAAATACAAAAAATGCTGGCTGGAACTACCAAGCTTCGATCTAAAGCACTAATCCATTTTTTAGCTAGTACTGGTGCGAGACCAGCAAGTATCACCGATCCTGTTTTGAGATTAAAACATTTAGAAGATATGTCCAACGGTTGTAAAGCAGTTAAAATCTATGATGGATCAAAACAAGGCTATTGGGCCTTTCTTACACCAGAAGCAACTAAGGCTCTAGATAACTACCTAGATTCGCGAAAGCGAAATGGTGAGAAACTTGATCAAGACTCTCCAGTGTTTGGAAATCTAACCAATAATACTTATGGAAAAAAGAATGATCACATGTCTACAAAATCAATCAGACAGCTTGTTTCTAACGTCCTTGAAACAGCAGGAATTGATAGAACAAAACTTGGTAACCGGTTTGATAAAGCTCCTGTTTATGGATTTAGAAAGCGATTCAATACTATATTGAAACTAAACAATAATGTAAATTCTAACATAGCTGAAAAGCTCATGGCACATAAACGAGGCCTTGACGGAAGCTATCTGAAACCGACAAAAGAAGAATGCTTTATCGAATTTATGAAGGCAATTCCAGAATTGACAATATCTGATGAAGATAGGAACAAGTTCAAGATTGTAAAACTAGAAGAAGAAAAATCCGAACTAGAGAAGCTAAAATTAGAAGTTTCAGGCATAAAAAAAGAGCTTGAAGAGGAAGTTGAGGCAAGAGGGGCTATAACACATTATTATGCATACGGAGACAAAGAAGACCTAAAGAAGGTAGACCCAAGTCTTATTGAATTTTGGGGATATTGGGAAGCCTTAGAAGCATCAGGAAATTTGCCACAATCTTTCACGATCGCCAAAGAACAACTAATTGAAAAAGCTAAACACTTTCCTAAACTCTCTAAATTGATCGGTAAGAATGGAGAAAACTTGGAACCTAAAGGAAAGGTATGGCAAGTTAGACAATCCAATATAAAATAAAACTAAAATTTCATTTACTATTATTTATTTGGATTAAATTATTCAAATTTGGTAAGTTTTTCATAATTTTTTTGTCGAAAAGAAATTTTAGATGAAATGAATTTGTACTATAATAATTGATTTCTTCCTGAAGACGATTTTTCGGATTAGAATAATTGTAGAAATAAGTCTCTGCAACTATCATAATGCATACTACCATGTCAACTATGACCCATATTGTATCCACAATGTTGTCAAATCTCTTTTTATGAAACTCGTATGATTGGAAGAAAGCAAAATCTCTTCGTAATTCATCCGAGTAATATTCTTCTAATGTTCTAGTAGAAACATGAATTAAGCTAGAAAATTCTTTATGATAAAATTTTAAGGATTCTATCAATTCGTTGAGCTTTATACCTCTTTCAAAATTTCTGATTTCATTTGCGATTTCTGGGAAAGTAGGCTTTCCTAATTCATGTTTCATTGTAAGACGTTCTTCTAATCTTGTTCTATTGACTATTCTAATTTCGTGAAATAGGTCAACATATTCTCTTTTTGATATTTTTGTAAAATCATCACTGAGATCTCTGAATATATCTGGTGCTTTACCTAATTTTAATTGAAAATTAGCCCAAAAACAAGCTGTTTCTAATATCCAACGGAGAGATTTAGCAACATTTCTATAATCTCCGATTATACAATTTCTGATAGCAACTCCTAGTTCATACCATAAATCAAAGAAGATCTCACCAAATGTAAAGTATCGATTTGTAAGGTCTATTAATCTGATATCTAATTCTTTCATTTTTAATGAGGGAATTTTACCATTGGAAATTTTTTTATAATGAATTTCTCTATTTGTTTTTCTATCTGGTAACGTCCAGTATTCTATCCTAGCAGCTGTGTCTAAAAGAAGGTCGAGTTTTTTACGATTTTCGTCTGTTAATGAATTCTTAATACATTTGTCAATATATGCGACCATTTTCTTTGTTGAAAAATAACCTGGTCCAAAAGAGGATTTTGCCATAAAATGTTAGTGTGAGAGTTATATTTGAGTACACACCTCCCGATTCATATCTTAAAAATTTCATTTATTATGTAACATAATGTTTTATTTTTTTGGAGTAATTTGATACATAAAGTCTAAAAAATTCTTCCATTTCTCTTGGCCATCAACGTCTTTTGATCTTTCAAGCTTTTTGTGTATGAAATCTATTATCGTAGTAGAATCATCCATGGCTTTCCAGAATAGTTCTGGAAGTTGGTTATCAATATTAACTACCCAAGTGTTTATTTTTCCATTCTTTGTGGGCACTTCATATTCCTTGTAAGCACGTCGTAAACTGGAATCTTTGGCATAATAACGACGCAGTACGCTATACGCACTAGGAGTTGCAAAAACACCTATCACATCGGCTTTTTCATAGTTTTCTGCAGCTTCATCAATTGCTGGTCCTAATATGATATTTTTAGATTCATAAAAAGTTCCAATACTGATACAACCTCGAAGGTAAATGCCTACTGATAATCCTGTGCTGACTAATATTGATGTTAATTGTCCTGCAATAAATAGGATTTTTTTAACATCAGTTCCCTTGATGGTGATAACAATGGTATCAGAAAAAGCAAATATTTTGGATTCCTTGTATTCTGGTTTGCCTTGTATATGTTCCTTGAATGCCTTTACCAAATTTTCCCAATTCCCTAAAACGTCATCAGGTTCTCTATTCTTCCAAATTCCTTTAGTGCCCAAAGAATCTAATAATATTACAGATCCGTAACTCTCTGGATAAATACTCTGTTTTGTTTTATCTGTTGACACCATTTCCCCTTCTAATAAAATCAATTAACCTCTTATGTCTTTCATATCTAAATAATTTCATTTAACTATACGATCTGTTTCCTTTTAGGACATAATTTCATATTTGAAATTAATGCAACAAACTTTAATTCCATATTTTCGTCCTGCCTTTCAGCGAACTGTTTCAATTCTAACATTGGTAGCAGATTTTGTTGATGATTACAAATTCCTTACTAATTGGAATTCTGTATCATTTGAAGGTTGGAAATTACCTGCCACTTTAGATCCTCATTATTGGTGTGGTTTATGGAACACTGAAGGTTGTCTGAATACCAAAGAGCACGAAAGATTAGGTAAAGGTAAGAGAGTTTACATCAAGCAATATCAAAGGTCGTGTTACAGAGCTTCTTGTAAAACATGTTATCTTAGGTGGATTGCACGACAAGCAAATAATGCAACGAGAAGAATAGAACAATATACAAAAAACCACGGTGGTAAACCCATTCATCTTATTCTCTCTATACCACCTTCACAACATCATCTACCTGTAAAATTGCTAAGAGAACGGATGAGCCAAATTCTTAAAATCGCAGAATTTGAAGGTGGTGCTGTTATTTTTCACCCATTTAGACTCAATAAGAAAACCAGTCAGTGGTATACTTGGCCACACTTTCATTTGCTTGGTTTTGGTTCACATCAAAAGATTGTACAGGCGTTTGGGAAGTATGGTTGGTACATTAAGGAAGCAGGTGAACGAGAATCAGTTTTTCAAACATTCTGCTATATCTTATCTCATTGTGGAGTCAGGAAAGGTTGCCATATTCTAACTTGGTTTGGTGACCTATCATATAGCAAATTGCCAGTTGAGAAAGAGCCAAAAATTACATGTTGCCCTGTATGTGGAGCTAAATTTGTTAAGGTTTACTATGATGGTATACATCCAGTGGCTCCTCCAGACAAACACTTTGAGGGTTTGGTTGATTCAGATGATAAATGGTATGAGGTTGAAAATATTTGGGAAAAGGAATGGACAAAACGCGATCGCTATGAATATGCTTTAACCTAGGAACTTTATGTTGCTAACAAAGGTATCTCTTTTAACTAATGAAAAGTTAAAGGAATCCGTAAAACATCTATTCCTAGGCACGTCTAGAAAATCTTCTTTCTAACAAAATCGATACTAGAGACATAGACGGTACTAAAACTAATGCATAAAGTTCTACCCATCCATACACTTGTACCTGTTGTGGTGTAAAATGGCCATAGGCAAAGAAAAATGAAAACATAGCCAGTGCATAAGCTGCAGTTAGATCGCTAAAGAATATTGTTGTCTGCATGAAAATATTAGTTATAATTTTTAATTTGTAATAACGTTCAACGGTTGCAGCCTTTGATCTCATTCTCAAAACGAGCCTATGTGATACATAACCCTTGACAAGGAACAGGCCAGCACCAAATGCAGGAAATATCACTGGGAGGGTTTCAACTTTTGGTTCTAAGGATGTAGGAGCTGTTGTTTTCAGATATTCCGAAGCCAGAATATGCATGGAAAATAAGACAACGATGATCACCAGACTCATAGTGACTAATTTATCCAATATTGTATTATTCTCATGGAAGCATTTGAGCTTTAGGGATAGCAAAAGATAACCGAAAGTATTGTCTAATACCTCTATGACGCCCCATCCAGACATTAGATCTCTAAGGTTCAATATGGTTGATCCTCAAGGAAATGTAAACTTCTTCAAATTTGATTTCGGCTCTAAGGGCGATGCGTATTGGATTTTAGGGGATTCTGGCTATCACATCAGTTTCCATAAGAGTGGTGAAACACATATCATGTCAGATGATAGAAAATTTCATGAAGAGATAGACTTTGATCTTTTTCCAAATGATTCAACTTCATGGGTGTCTAATTATTTTCAAAATAATGTTGTAATTCCAGAAGGAAGGGATGTATATGCCTGGCCAATTCCAACAGAGAAACTTAATGCCAATTCAGTAATAGAAAGATTCTATTCAATTCAAGGCCGCAAGGCTACTGTTACAATATCTGATAAAGGAATTATCGATACCATGACTTCGTTATCTCCCTATCTATATGAGACAAAAGATACAAAAATCGCCACTCTTGTAGATACTTACAAAAACTGTATTGTATTAGATACCGATGGCCAATTATATGCTGCTAGTCCGAATGGAATACTCGATATAACAAACTTGTCAGATTTCTCGCTTAATACATTCTATAAAATGTTAGGACCATGGGGAAAAGTTCTAGAGTTAATAGGGGAACATATGGGAGTAAATGAATCAGACAGTGATTTTGATGATGAAAATGGAGAAACCTTTTTCGAGGGATGGAATTAAAAAATTTCTGACCTAAACCATATAGTAAAACCTAGAACTTTAATCCTAATTACAAACATACGAAGGTTTAGGAACCTGACAGAATAAGTGGTGTAATGGACGAACCCATGAAGAAATTCGATGATCTTTTTTATGAATTTCTGAGAAAATCTCAACCTTTAGCTTTCTTGGCTTCCTTCTCGATGATTATTGCTGTTTTTGCTCATTCTAATAAGGACATACCAATTCCTGTTTACAATGATGCTGCAACAGCATCCATGATGTTTATAATATCTTTTATCACATCGATGTTAGGACAATTAACAGCTGAAAATGATGTTCGTAATAAAGAACTTTATCCATCAACAATATCTGAGGCTTTTCGATATGGCACGTATTTTCTATTTGGAATAGGTGTCATCTATCTATTATTAGTAGCAAGCGAATTTAGTAAATTGTCATTACCTATTCCACAAATAGTTTTTGGCTGGTTCAAATTATCTGTGGGAATAATGACGGCAGCTGTAATACGACTTGTCATTAAACGATATCGTGAAAAGAATTACTCGGGTTTGTTTACTGGATTTTCAATTGTAGGTCTTTTGGGGTTCAGTATCCCATCAATTCTATTGGGAGCAGCTGACGTATCTGGAGCATTCATACCTTTTACTATTGATCAAAACGTTCAGCATTATCTAACTTACACATTGTATGTATCTATAGGACTTATAATTTCAGGAGTCATTATGATGAAAAAAATGAAACGTGTTTGAGCCTGATAATGAAATTTAGACCCAAAACGTATTGTAAAACCTTAAAATTTAACTAAAAACAGGGAAAACTGATGTCTGATAACACTACAAAAATTACACCCTTAGATCCAGCATATCATGGGGAATCTAACTATGAGGTTGGATTGGAAGATCTTCTTGCGCAAACAAAAGAAAAACTGAAGAAAATGCAGTCTGATCCAACAGTAACTAAGGAGCAATTAAGACTAATTGAAGAGGATTTACAGACTCTGGAAACATTGTGGGAAAACTATCACATAGGAATGAATGTGTTTAGAAATGCCAAAGGCGGCCACGATGGATTAAGAGAAGTAAAAACTGATTAAATTAATATAGGTTAGGACTTGTTTCTAATTCGCAATCATGCATTCTGATAAGATAAAAAATTTTTTACATAAAAAAAGAGAAGCAAATCAAAGTGGCGGACAGGATAAAATTTTATCCCAACATGAAAAAGGTAAACTTACTGCTCGTGAAAGAATAGATCTTTTACTAGATGAAGGAAGTTTTACAGAAATTGATGCACTTGCAACTCATCATTATCATGAGTTTGACATGCAAGACAAAAAATTCTTTGGAGACGGAGTAATAACAGGATACGGAAACATCAGCGGACGACAAGTGTTTCTTTTTGCATATGATTTTACTGTATTGGGAGGAACGCTAAGTGAAATGGGTGCTAAAAAAATAACCAAGGTAATGGATCATGCGGTAAGAGTTGGATGTCCAGTCATAGGAATTATTGACTCTGGTGGAGCTAGAATTCAAGAGGGAATTCTTAGTCTTGACGGATTTTCAGATATTTTTTATCATAATCAACTTGCATCTGGTGTTATACCCCAGATTACTGCAAGTATTGGTCCTTCGGCAGGAGGTGCTGTGTATTCTCCAGCAATGACAGATTTTGTAATAATGGTTGACAAGTTGGCAACTATGTTTGTCACTGGACCTGAAGTAGTAAAAACAGTTCTTGGTGAAGAAGTATCATTTGATGAACTTGGTGGTGCAATGTCTCATGCTAAAAATAGTGGCGTTGCTCATTTTGTTGCAAAAAATGAATACCAATGCATGGATTATGTGAAGACTCTTCTATCATATATTCCACAAAACAATACTGAAGGACCTCCTATCGTATTAACAAATGATGATCCAAACAGACTTGATAGTAATCTAATAAACATAATTCCAGAAAATCCATTGCAACCCTACGACATGAAAGAGATAATTTATTCAATTGTGGATAACCACGTGTTTTTTGAAATTCATGAATTGTTTGCACAAAACATTGTTGTTGGATTTGGACGATTGAATGGTAGAACTGTAGGTATAGTGGCAAACCAACCAATATCACTTGCGGGCGCTTTAGATATTGATTCATCTAACAAAGCAGCAAGATTCGTTAGATTTTGTGATTGTTTTAACATACCCGTAGTTACTCTAGTGGATACACCAGGATACATGCCAGGAACTAATCAAGAACATAGTGGTATCATCAGACATGGAAGCAAGCTTTTGTATGCATACTGTGAAGCAACCGTCCCGAAAATTACAGTAATAATTGGTAAGGCTTATGGAGGTGCTTACATTGCTATGGGCAGCAAAAATCTTGGAACTGATATGAATTATGCTTGGCCAACTGCTCAGATTGCGGTACTTGGGTCTGAGGCTGCGGTAAAAATAATGAACAGGAAAGAGATTGCAAGTGCAAAAGATCCTGAAGCTCTCAAAAAACAACTAGTAGATAATTTTACAGAGAAATTTGCTAATCCTTATGTTGCAGCATCATACGGTACCATTGATTCCGTGATAGATCCTGCTGAGACAAGACCTGTTTTAATCAGGGCGTTAGAAGCACTTGCTAACAAGAGAGAAAAAAGGATACCACGTAAACACGGAAACATTAATCTCTAATTGGATATGATTGAAAAAATTCTGATAGCAAATAGAGGAGAGATTGCCATAAGAGTTATCAAGACATGTCAAGCTCTCGGAATAAAATCTGTTGCAGTTTATTCTGATGAGGACATTAACTCAAGACATGTCAAAATGTCATCTGAGGCTTATCATATTGGACAAGCCTCTCCATCCCAAAGCTATCTTAACATGGACAAAATTGTTGAAGTTGCACTAAAATCTGGTGCAGATGCAATTCATCCAGGTTATGGATTTCTTTCAGAGAATGCTGACTTTGCAGATCTTTGTGAAAAAAAGAAACTAAATTTTATCGGGCCATCGGGAAAATCAATGCGACTGTGCGGCGATAAAATGTTATGTAAAGATACAATGGCAAAAGCAAAAGTACCAACTGTGCCAGGAAGTCCTGGAATAGTTGAAGAAGTAGAAAAGGCTCTTGATATTGCTCATAAAATTGGTTATCCAGTATTGTTAAAGTCAGTATTTGGCGGCGGTGGTAGAGGAATACGATTAGTACATGATGAAAAAGAACTCAGACAAGCATTTGATCTTGCATCTGGAGAATCAAAAGCGGCATTTGGAAAATCTGCACTCTTTGTAGAAAAATTCCTACCAAAGATTAGGCACATCGAGTTTCAATTGGCTAGAGACATTCATGGAAATACAGTGCATATATTTGAAAGAGAATGTTCCATTCAGAGACGACACCAAAAGCTTATCGAAATGTCACCCTCTCCGGTAGTTGATCAAAAAACACGTGACGAAATAGGACAGCTTGCAGTAAAAGCAGCAATAGCAGTAGATTATAGAAATGCAGGAACTGCGGAATTCTTACGACTTGATGATGGCGCATTTTACTTTATAGAAATAAATGCAAGACTTCAAGTAGAACATCCAGTAACGGAGCTTGTTTCAGGCCTTGATCTTGTAAAACTGCAAATTGATATAGCAAATGGAAAAGAGATTCCATTCAAACAAAAGGACTTGAAAGTAAATGGTTGTGCAATAGAATGCAGAATAAACGCAGAAGATACATTTCTTGACTTTGCACCGTCAACAGGACTAATTTCAGATGTAAATATTCCATCTGGTCCTGGTGTAAGAGTGGATACATATCTTTTCTCAGGATGCACCGTATCACCATACTATGATTCTCTGATGGGAAAGCTCATCACTTGGGGTGAATCCTTTGAGGAATCAAGAGAAAGAATGCGAATTGCACTCTCAGACTTTTACATTGAAGGTGTTGAAACTGCCATTCCACTCTATAAAACAATACTTGATAGTAAAGAATTCATCAAAGGAGATCTGTCGACAGATTTTCTTGAAAGATTCAAAATTTTGGATAGATTACGTGAAGATATGTCGAAGGAAATTTCAGAAAAAACTGATGCAGCTCTTGCTGCTGGAATTATTCACTCGGAATTCCTAAAAAACAAAATTAAAACACAAAAAGATCATGGTATTGGTTGGAAATCACAACTGGGTATGACATAAAAATGGAATTCAAAATTGAAAATCAAGAAAAAAAACTTGACGCAGATATTCTTAAAATTTCTAGTAATTCTGAATATCTGTTAAAAATACAAGGCAAAGAGCAAAATCTCAAGATTATTAACATGACGGCCGAGGGAATCGAGTTTATGTTGGATAATACGTATCATTTAGCAAAATATCTTGAGAATACAACTGCAAAGATGACACTAGTTGTGGATGGTGTAAAGATAACATTTGATAAGCATTCGAAATTGGATGAAATCGTCTACAAAAACTCTGGTGTAGAATCAGGCGTAGACTCTCAAATATCTCTCAAGAGTCAGATTCCAGGAAGAGTTGTATCAATTAATGTAGCAGTGGGTGATAATGTAAAAAAAGGAGATGTGGTATGCGTTTTAGAATCAATGAAAATGCAGCTATCTATCAAATCACACAAAGATGGTGTTATTAAGACAATAAGGATTAAACAAGGTAATTCTGTTGCAAAGAACGACGTTCTTGTTGAGATTGAATAAAAAATATTCTAGTTTAGATTTAATAAAAATTTAAAATAAAATAAAGAAATTAATTTCCTTTTTTGAGGAAATTCATTATCTCTTGATAGTTTGGCTCAATCAGAGGATTATCTGAAATCCACTTGTATACAACAATACCTTTCTCATCAACAATGAAGACTGAACGTTTTGCTGCATCATATCCCTTTACATGTAAGAGATCTGGCATCAGTACATCATAATCACGTATTGTTTGGCTCTTGTAGTCTCCAAGAATTGGAAAGTTAAGGTGATGTGTCTCTGCAAAAGCTTTGTTTGCAAATGGTCCATCATTACTAATACCAATTACTTGAGCACCTAGTTTTGATATTTGATCCCATGAATCTCTGAAAGTACACATTTCTTTTGTACAAACTGGTGAGCTTGCTGCAACAAAAAATGATAGTACTATTTTTTTGCCCTTGAACTCATCAAGACTTCGCATTTTCAAATCTGTATCTACCAAGGTAAAACTTGGAGCTTTATCTCCTATGCTAATAGCCATGTTGACGGATCTATCGTTGTCATATATCAATCATTAAGATTTTTAATATTTCTACATACGTATCAATAAATACCGGTATTATGGGAGTACTCTCATGACAAGTATGAAATGTGTGTCATGTGGAATTGGATTCTTCTCTCCAACTGGAACTGATAAATGCTCAAGATGTACAGAAAAAGATTCACACACAATGGCAGAAGACCACCATGACTCGTGTGGTTGTGGACATAGTCACTAAAATCAATTTTTATAATTCAATATAGGAAGTTTTGATTATATAGATATTTGAAGAATTTTTAAAAATTCGATAAAAAATAATTCCATCTTAAAAAAGCGATCGTAAAAGGTGGATAGCTTTTTATATTCTTCGGATGGCTTGTTAGCTACTTTGGTAGGAGAGGTAGCCGGTAGCTTTAGCCCAATTTTACTGATGTTTGGATTTGCAATAGTAGCAACAGGACCAGCTCTTATTTTATCCAGAATGATTGCACCAAGAAGAACAAGTAACCCAGTCAAATTTCTACCAATGGAATCTGGTCAAGTTCCATCAGGAGAAGGTAGAACTCATTTCATGATGCAATATTATGCATATGTATTGATGTTTGTGGTTTTTGATGTCATGTCAATTTTTCTATATGCTTGGGGAAGTACAATAATTAATCTTCCAAAAGCAGCTACTCTTCCAATAATAGGATTCTTGGCAATAATGTTTGCGTCATTTGCATACGCGTTATATCAATCAGGGAGGAAAAATATTTGGTAACTTTTAAATCAAATACCCAATACGTTCGAGGTATGGAAGAAAATTGCTAAAAGAACTACTCACGCCAGAAACAACAGCACATACTACAAATGTACTAGTCGGAAAATTGGGTGACGTTCTTGTGAGAGCCATAGGCAAACCACTAGATTATGCTATTAACTGGGGAAGACTCTGGTCGCTTTGGCCAGTCCACTTAGAGACAGCATGTTGTAGTGTAGAGTTTGGAGCTGCATCTAGTCCAAGATATGATGTAGAAAGATTTGGAATCATTGAGGCTTTTGGTTCTCTTCGACAATGTGACTTGATTGTAGTGATGGGAACAATTACACGAAAAATGGCTCCACGATTAAGAATGGTATATGACCAAATGGCAGATCCAAAATATGTCATTGCAATGGGTGCATGCGCAATTACTGGAGGACTTTACTTTGATTCATACAATGTCTTACCAGGAATTGATGGAGTCCTTCCTGTTGATGTTTATGTCCCAGGTTGTCCACCTAGACCTGAGACTCTAATACAAGGATGTATGTTACTTCAAGAAAAAATTAAACGAATGAAGGCAGCATAATAATGAAATCTAAAAAAAAAGATGACATTAAATCCAGTGAAACCGACGTTGATGCAACAAAGTTAGATACTGATCAAAATAATGAATTGGATGCTGACCCTACACAATTAACAAAAGAAGAAGCTAAGAAGTTTTATGAAGAAAAAGGAATTGATTTATCACACGATGTTCCTATTCGCGCCCAGCCTATACCACCATTTGAAAAATCAATGGCTGATAAGATTGTCTCAAAATTTGGACAAAAAGCAGTTATTAATTATGTAAGATCAAACAGAATAAGAGTAAATACAAAAAGAGAAGACATTCTAGATGTTGCTTATTTTATTCGTGACGAGCTGAAATTTGATCATGCTGAATCTGTAGGAGGTGTTGACTATCCTGATTCAAAAGAAATTGAAGTTGTCTATCATTTAGGATCATATACAGATGAACTACTTGGAAATAAAATAATTGCTTTAGCAACTAGAGTTCCTAGAGAAGATATTCCAAACCCAGGAAAAGATAGTACACGAACTCCATCTTTACGGGATGTATTTTATAGTGTAGAATTTCATGAAAGAGAATGCTTTGAGATGTTTGGTGTGTACTTTGAAGGTCATCCAGATAACAGAAGGTTACTTTTGCCAGAGGACTGGGCAGATATTCCGCCATTTAGAAAGGACTTCAAGATAAAGGGAAGATAGAAATGACAACACAATTGCCGCCAGGTATTCAATTAGAAACAGTAGACGACCGAATAATGACTCTAAATGTTGGGCCACAACATCCCGGGTCTGGTCATATGAGACTTATCATAAAAGTTGATGGAGATTACATTGTCTCCTGTGATCCTGATCCTGGATACGTCCACCGCGGAGAAGAAAAAATGGCGGAATATAGAAACTACATACAAAATATTCCACATCTTGAAAGACCAGTAATTCATGATTCTTGCAATATTTTGTACCCGTATTGTCTTGCAGTTGAAGATCTTTTGGGAATCGAAGTTCCAGAAAGAGCAAAATATATCCGAGTAATAGCTTCGGAACTTAACCGTTGTATCTATACCTTATACTGGCTTGCTATTTACGGAATTTTCTTAGGACATTCAACAATGTTTATGTGGCCAGCAGGAGACCGTGAACTGTTTATAGATCTGTTAGAAGCAATGTCCGGTGCAAGAGTTACACACGCATATTTTGTTCCGGGTGGTGTAAGAAACGATTTACCAGCTAATTTTGAAGAAAGATGTCTTAGACAAGTAAATTATTTTGAAAAACGAATAAAGGAATATCAAGACATTTTCTACCAAAATCCAGTTTTAAGACAAAGAACAGAGGGAACTGGTATTTTATCAAGAATGGATGCAATACGACTTGGAACAACAGGTTCTGTGCTTCGTGCTTCTGGTGTAGATTTTGATCTACGAAAAAAGGAACCATATGATGTTTATGAGAATCTTGATTTTGAAACTCAAGTTCTAAAAGAGGGAGATTCTTACGCAAGATCGCTTATTCCATATCTTGAGATGTTTGAAAGTTGTAGAATAATAAAGGATGCATTGAAAAAAATGCCAAAGTCTGGTTCTGTGAGAACCAAGCTAAAACCAAATCCAAAAGGTGGCAATGATGAATCTTATCGAAGAGTGGAATCTGGAAGAGGCTCCTTAGGATTTCATGTTATATCTAACAACAGGCCAGAACCATATAGAGTAAAGATAAGTGTTGGTTCATTTAGGAATTTGATCTGTATACCATACTTACTAAAAGGTGAGAAGCTTGGAAACATGCCAGCTGTTTATTGGAGTTTGAATTACTGGCCTGTGGAGGCTGATAGATAAATGTCAACAATTGCACCAGAGTTTAGATTAAGTAGATTTATTGCGTCTCTAACCGATATTATATTTTGGGTTCTTCTAATTTTCTCGCTTGTTGGTTTACCCCTTGTTTTCATTCTACTTTTTTACATTAAACTTCCAGTAGTTAACGGTCAACTTCTCACACCATATCTTGCTATGACTTGGATGGCTGATCCGTCAAGAACCATTCCTATTATAAAATCATTAATTCATACAGAATTTTTCAGAATTATAGCTTTTCCTGGATTTGGATTTGCAGCTCTTTTTGCAGCAGGAACAATTTTCATTGAAAGAAAATTTCTTGCAAAAATACAACTTCGAGTAGGACCACTTTATTGTGGAAAGATTGAGGGAATCTTACAACTTATGGGTGATGGATTAAAATTAATTTCAAAAGAAATAATCATTCCTGCAAAAGCAGACAAGCCTATCTTCTGGGTTGCACCATTACTTTTTGTAGGAACAGCTGCTGCATTTGCATCTTTAATTCCTGTTGCACCGGGTTGGGTTGTATCAAATCCAAATGTAGGATTATTAGTAGTTTTTGCAACAATTGGATTCTTTCCAATAATCGTAGTGCTTTCATCATGGTCTGCAAATAGTAAATGGACGTTTATTGGAGGAATAAGGGCACTCCACCAAATGATTTCATTTGAAATCCCACTCATACTTTCTCTTCTTGGTATTGTCATTTTGACAGGAACTTTGAACTTAACAGAAATTGTTGAGTCACAACAACATTACTGGTGGATTGTGTTTATGCCAATAGGCGCTATTGTATTTTTCATTACAATTATCGCAGAACTTGAAAGAATTCCATTTGATCTTCCAGAAGCAGAAAGTGAAATTGTTGCCGGTTGGTTAACAGAATTCTCTGGTATGATGTATGGGCTTATTCAACTTGGGACTTATCTGAAACTATATGCTTTTGCTGGTTTATTTACAGTATTATTTTTGGGAGGATGGAATGGTCCTATGGTATGGCCACCATTCCCAGCAGATATTATCACAAACGGAATAACAATTGGCCCGATAACAGCTCACATTCCGGGACTTCCTCTTTTTGATCAAGACATGCTTAATGGTACACTTTGGTTCGTGATTAAGACAGCTGGTGTCATACTAGTAATTTTGTTGCCAAGGGGAGTATTCCCAAGAATTAGAATAGATCTGCTTTTGTATACTGGATGGTACAAATTGATCGGACTAGCATTCATTAACATCTTTATAGCTCTCGGATTGCTATATGCAGGTGTCTTGGGACACGGAGGATTGATACAATGAGTACTGCAGGGGGAATAATACGAGCTTTGAATTCTGGTGTAAAACACCTTGCCGTGAAGCGATTTACGTTACGATATCCAGAACAAAAATTAAAGTTTGTAGGCGATGGCTTCCAATTCGATCCGCAAACAGGAGTAGGAATTGCTGGCCTTAGGGGACGACACATATTGTTCCATGATAAATGTACAGGTTGCCAGCTATGTTCTGTTGCATGTGAGGGAATTGCAGAAGCCATTGGTATGGTGAAAGTGAACGAGAATTGGAAACAAAACAAGAAAGCAATAATGCCACAGATCGATTATGGAAAATGTGTTTTCTGTGGATTGTGTGTAGACGCATGTCCATTTTATGCACTCTACATGACAAATGACTACGAGCTTTCTTCATTTACCAAATCTGCTTTGATCTATACCCCGGGCCAGCTTGCTGTAAAACCAAACATATCACAAGATGTAGAGATAAAGATTGGCAAACGGGGTGCAACACATGGTTGATTCTATCTTTTTAGCTGTATCTGTTTTAACAATTGGTTCTGCGATTGCCGCACTTGAAATTCGTTCTTTGATTTATGGTTCAATTGCTCTGATGATCACACTTTCTGGAATTGCTGGATTTTTCTTGCTTTTAGATTCTCCATTTGTAGCAATGTTTCAACTTTCAGTCTATGTCGGTTCAATTGCAGTTCTTATACTATTTACTGTGATGCTTGTAAGACGCGAACTAATTTTCAACAAGATAGAAGATTCACGCAGAAGATATGCTGGTATAGCTCTGATGATCATTGTGATGCTCGGAATTGGAACTATCATAATTGGATCTGGATTGAAGACAATGGAAACTAGTACTCAAACTGTAGATTATAGAAAAATAGGAGAAGATTTTCTTACATATTATTCGCCAGCCTTAATTGTGATGGCACTTATTCTGACATCGTCAGTTATTGGTGCTCTTGCATTAGCAAAAAGGGAGGATGTTACAAATGAGCAACGGACTGATTGATTTTGTACTAGTCTCCGTGGCACTTTTGGCCATCGGGATATATGGTCTATCTGTAAAAAGAAATGCAATAAGGATGCTTTTTGCTATAGAGATGATTGTTAATTCAGCAAACCTGAACTTGGTTGCTTTTGCTAGATTTATTCCAAATAGTCAAGGACAAACACTTGCACTATTTTCTATAGCTATTGCCGCAGCGGAAGTAGCTGTTGGACTTGCATTAATTATTGTTGCTTATAGAATGTATAGGAATATCGATATCGCAGACTTTAGGAGTTTGAAAGGATAGTGGAGCATATTTTGTTACAAGCGGTCTTTTTACCGCTGCTACTGTCACCTGTAGCGTATTATCTTGGCAAAAAATCAGGACCAAATGCAGCAGCTTGGTTTACCTTTGGTTTATTGCTTTACTGCACAACTATAATGATAGTACCGGTGTTTTCAGGAACATATGAAGAACATTATCCTTGGACTAAACTGTTTGGTGAGTTTGGATTCTTACTTGACGGATTGGCATCACCTTTTGCAATTATAATCTATGTGATATCAACAGTACTTGCACTATTTTCAAAACCATACATGGTTGCAAAAATAACTTCACAATTTGAAGAAAGGATGAATAGACAAAAGCAAGTAATAGGAGACGGAAGTTCTACTGCAATAATTGAATTATCATCGCTGAAAGGATATCTGAATCATCAGATTGGAGTTTACTTTGCACTATTTCTTGTAATGGCCATGGGAATGTTAGGTACTGTACTTGCAACGAACTTGATCGAATTTTATGTTTTCTTTGAGGTTATGCTTATTCCAGCTTTCTTTATGCTTGCATTCTGGGGATATGAAGAAAAAAGAAGAGTAGCACTACTATTCCTTTTCTGGACACATGTTGGTGCAGTTGTCTTACTTTTAGGATTTCTAGCCATTGGACTGAATGTTGGAAGTTTTAATTTTGTAGACATTAAAGAACATGGAATTCCGCCAAATATTCTCTCACTTGCAGCAGTTGCAATAATAATTGGACTTGGCGTAAAGATGGCGGCATTTGTTCTTCATATTTGGTTACCGCATGTTTATCGGGCAGCTCCTACTCCTCTGAACGCACTTTCTTCTGGCGCAATGCTTGGAGTTGGAGCATACGGATTTTTCAGATTATTAATTGTGCTTCTGCCAGGTCAGTATGATCACTTTGCACTTTATCTGAACTTGTGGGGTCTTATTACAATGATTTATGCCGGTGTTATGGCGTTGATGCAAGACGACATTAGAAAATTACTTGCTTATTCCAGCATAAGCCAGATGGGATACCTTATGTTTGGAATAGGATCTTCATCAGTACTAGGACTTTCTGGGGCAGAGATGTTGTTTGTTTCACATAGCCTTGGAAAGGTTTTACTTTTCATGATGGTAGGAGCTATTATTTTGCAAGTTGGCACAAGAAGTATAACAAAGATGGGTGGACTTGCAGGGAAAATGCCAATTACTGCAGTTTGTGCATTTATTGGTGCGCTTACCATAATGGGCATTCCACCAACTAGCGGATTCATGGCAGAATGGACTATGTTTTATGGTGCATTACAAACTGCAATACAACAAGGTTCAACGATAAGGATGATTGCCTTTGGTTTGGGATTGGTAGCTACTGTTATTACAATGGCATATATTTTGTGGATGATAAAAAGAGTATTTTTTGGTAAACTTCCAGAACATCTTGAAAATACAAAAGAAGCAAGCTGGTACGTTACAGCTCCTATGATGGTATTAGCAGGATTTACAATTGTAGTTGGAATATATCCTGATGTCTTCTTTAACCAAATAATTCCGTTTATGAAAGGAGTAATGGGGGTTTAGGAATGGCTATTTTACCCTTTGATTTTGATTTATCCTCTAGCTCTCTTAGCGTATGGGCCATCTGGATTTTACCGTTTGTAGCAGCTCTGATAATACCAGGAGTTGCAAAAATTTCAAAAAGAGCTACTGGTGGAGTTGCTGTGGCATTTGCTTTAGCAAGTGCAATTTCTGCAGCTACACTTTTGCCACTTGCACTAGGAAACCATGAAATTCATAATCAAGTTTCATGGATCTCATCAATCGGATTAAAGGCAGGAATTCTGGCTGATCCTCTTGCTATTATAATGGCAAACGTAGTTGGATGGATCTCATTTTTGATTTTTGTATATAGCACGGGTTACATGAAGGGCGATAAAGACATTACAAGATTCTGGTTCTGGATGACATTCTTTGTTGGGTCTATGCAGCTGATTGTTCTTTCAGATAACTTTTTGCAGCTCTTCTTTGGATGGGAAGGAGTAGGATTAGCTTCTTACGCCTTAGTAGGTTTCTGGTATAGAGATAAAAAGAAAGATCATGTTGGAATTGAAGGACGCAAGGTTCTTGGAGTAGTAGACTACTATTCACCAACGCATTCAGGAATAAAGGCATTCATTATGACCAAAGTTGGCGACATAATGATGTTATCTGGAATGTTTTTGATTTTTGCATTTGCTGGCACATTTGGATTTAGAGAATTAACCCAACATACTGAATGGGCTACTGCAATGTCAGCACAACATCTCTTGATTCCTGCAGCAGTTTTGCTTTTTGGTGGCGCAGTAGGAAAATCAGCACAATTTCCACTTAATGAATGGCTACTTGAGGCCATGACTGGTCCTACGGCAGTTTCAGCTTTGATACACGCTGCAACAATGGTTAAGGCCGGAGTATTTTTGGTCGCAAGATTAGGACCATTGTTCTTTGCATTAGCTGCTATTGGTATTAACATGGATCAATTCTTTGAGGTTGTTGCATGGGTAGGTGCAATTACAGCATTCTTGCTTGCAACTCAGGGAATGGTTAACCCAGAAATTAAGAAAGTTCTTGCATATTCAACAGGTTCACAGATTGGTTACATGATGATGGCACTTGGTGTAGCAGGATTGTCAAGACAGTTTGTTGACGGTTACACCGCGGGATTCTTCCATATGATATCTCACGCAATGTTCAAGGCATCGCTTTTCATGGCGGCAGGTTCGTTATTACACATTGTAGGTTCTCGATTCATGACAGATATGGGAGGACTGAGAAAATACATGAAGAAAACATATGCGTTCATGTGGGCTGCAGGACTTGCACTAATGGGTGCTCCGTTTATCACCACTGGATTTTGGAGTAAAGATGCAATCTTTGCAGCTGTATACGAATCTGGAAATACGTGGGCATTACCAATATTTGTAATTGCACTCATTACTGCTGTAATTACTGCATTTTACACTACCAGAATGATAGGCATGGTCTTCTTTGGAAATAAGAGTAAACATGTAGAAAATATGGAAAAAGAAGGTCATCATATTCATGAAGCAAGTGCATCAATGTGGGTGCCATATGGTATACTTGCAGTACTTACAATAGGAGTTGGTATCATTGGATTATCATTTGAACATGAAATACATAGAATCTTTACAGATTATCTTAGCACCTATTTTGGAATAAAATCAGGACTTGGAACTGTTGCTATAGAATCACAATCTATGCTTGGAGGATTTTTGAATGGAGTTAATCCTATTGCACTTACTGCATCACTTGCTGCGTTTGGAATTGGATTTGGATTAGGATATATCTTCTATATAGGAAGATTTGTAGATCCTGTGAAGTTTGTAAATTCTAATTTATTTTTCTATTCCATTCACAAATTCTTTCTAAATAGGTGGTATCTTAACTCCTTGATCTACTGGGCTTTTGTAATAGGACCATTATATTTTGGAAGGGGAGTGTGGCGATACTTTGAGAATACAATAATAGAAGGTTTTAACACAGGTCCTGAAAAGGCAGTGGCAGTAGGTGCACGAATATTACAGGGAACTCAAACTGGAATTTCTCAATCATATTTGTATGTGTTTGGAGCTGGAATACTATTCGTAGTACTCCTTTTGTTAATTTAGGAGAACAAAATGATCGAATTTACATCAACACCAATCATTCTAACTATACTACTGGGAGCAGTAGGAGTAATACTTCCAGTTATTAGCATAATAAGAAAAGAACGTGGTTCCTCACTATATGGAGGAATAGCATTTGGAGCTTTGATTACAGCAATTTGCTTTGTTGCATATCAAATTCTTTCGAAGCATATCATGCCAGCAGCAATATTTTCAAAAAATGTTCTTGTTGATGATACATTTGGTTCATTTTTTGCAATTGCCATGCTTCTTGTTAGCATAATGACAACAGTTGGTTCATTTAATTACATGCGGGGAAGATCTAATCCTGCTGTATACTATTCTTTGATACTTCTTGCATCCATTGGAATGGTGCTTATTGCATATTCTACTGATTTAGTAATGTTGTTTGTAGCTTGGGAACTCATGAGTATTCCAACTTATGTTCTTGCAGGATTTAATAAAAAAGATCCATCATCAAATGAAGCTGCAATCAAATACTTTTTGTTTGGAGCTTTGTCGTCAGGAATTATAATTTATGGAATATCTATTGCATATGGACTTACAGGCTCAACTAACATAGGAGATGTAATTTCAGGATTCTCAAAACTTGGACCAGATATGATGCCACTAGCACTTTTAGCAGTTGGTATGTTTATCGCTGGATTTGGATTTAAAATTGGTCTTGTACCATTTCACATGTGGCTTCCTGATACATACGAAGGTTCCCCGCCTACTATTGCTGGACTTTTAGCAGCAGGTACAAAGAAGGCGGGATTTGCTGCTGCTTTACGTGTAATAATAATGGGTACAATTGCCCTAAACGTTGATTGGGCTTTTGCACTTGGAATAATTGCTATTATAACAATGACTGTAGGCAACTTGGCTGCAATAATGCAAAAGAATCTCACTAGAATGCTTGCATATTCCAGTATAGGTCATGCTGGATACATACTAATTGGATTAAGCGTTGCACCATTTTCGCAAATTGGTATTCAGGCATCCCTCTTTCACATATTAAATCATGCAGTAATGAAGGCAGCTGCCTTTATTGCAGCAGCTGGAATAATTACTACACTAGCAGTCTCACACATTGACAAGTTACGCGGTCTAGGAAAACGAATGCCAATAACATCACTTGGCTTGGTAATTTCATTACTTGCACTAGCAGGTGTTCCTCCACTAAATGGATTCTGGAGTAAACTTATGTTGTTTGGTGCAGCTATCAACGCTGGCTCTGTAGCACCATGGGCTCCTTATCTTGCAGTGGCAGGTGTTCTAAACAGTGCACTTTCTCTTGCATACTATGGTTGGATAATAAGAAAGATGTACTTTGAAGAAGGCGAATCAGACAAGAGAGTAAAAGAACCAAAATCGATAATTGCCGTTATGATATTCTCAATTATATTTATGGTAGGAATTGGAGTTTATCCTGATCCAATAATTGAATTTGCAAAATCTGCAGTTCCAAACCTTAGTGCACTTACTATACACTAAACATTGTAAGATCTACAAGATTCTCTAGATGAGATTTTGCAGAACCTTCTTTGATTTTTCTCAAACCTGTTTTTGATTTTTGAGAATAATCTTTTAGCAAGAAATCCATATGATTAAAGATATTACGTGGATCCGAGCTCTTTTTTATTAAAGCATTAAATAATTTATCTTCATTATTCCAATCCTGCAGATCATCATGAATTTGATATGCAATTCCTACATTTTTTCCATATTCTGCAAGAGCAAGTATTTGATCCTCTGTTCCACCTCCAAGTATGGCGCCAATTTTTGAAGCGGCCTCAAAAGCTGTTGCGGTTTTATACTCAATTACCTTAAGATAATCATCAAAAGTAACATCTTCACTTGATTCTAATCTAGTCTCAATCATCTCACCATCACTCATCATCATTGCAGTGTTAGCGAGCTCGGTTGCAATTCTCGGATTATTCAGTCTTGATGATATGTTTAAAATCAAGCCGAGAACAAAATCACCTGTAATTATACTCGTATTGTAGCCATATTTTATATGAAATGGGTCTTTTCTCCTTCTTAAAATCTCATTATCGATTATATCGTCATGTATTACCGATTCTGTATGTAATAATTCAACAGCGCAAGAGGCAACATATGCATTTTCGTCACAATTTCCTACACTTTCTGCAGATAATAGAAGAATAATTGGTCTAATCCTTTTTCCTCCATCAAGAGCATATTGAAGAGGTTCCACAAATTCAGAAGCAGAATAAAGTTCTAATTCATGTTTCAGTGCAGCATTTATTTTATCTACATATTGCTTGTAGTCTTTTAATAATGGGTTAATTTCAAGATTTTTTCTATCCAAAAATCTGCACACAGCTTAACCTTGTATTACAATATTAATGCTTTTGTAGTGCTCCAGCCGGGATTTTCATCACATAGAATTTGAACCCGGGATCCCCGGCTTGAAAGGCCGATATGCTTGACCGGTCTACACCACTGGAGCCCGAACTGCATCCTGCTTTCTGTCCATAAAATCCTTTTGAAGTGATTCAAAAGATTTTTTTATTGGCTGAATTTCATAAATCGCATGAATTCTCTTGTAACAAGAATCGATCAGTTAATAGAAAAACAAAGTTTGTTGAAACATCAATTTTATGTGATGTGGAATGAAGGAACACTAACGCTCGAGTCTCTTAAGGGTTATTCAAAAGAATATTTTCAACTTGTTAAAGCAGTACCTGTATTTGTAAATATGGTTATGGAGCATGCATATCATAGTAAAGATACAATTGCAGCAAATCAAAAAGAAGAATCTGAGCATATAGCACCTTGGATGAAATTTGCTGGTTCATTAGGTGTATCTCAAAGAGAGTTAGAAGAATATGATGGTCTTGAAAAGACAAGACAGGCTGTCTCAAATCTTTCAAAACTTATGACTACATTTGAAGAAGGCACATCTGCAATGTATGCTCTTGAACAAGAAATTCCAAAAATAAGCTTATCAAAAATCGATGGACTGAGAAAGTTTTATAATGTAACAACCGATGATGCGATTGAATACTTTAGACTCCATACTGAAGCTGATATACGACATGCTGCATTATGGAGAAAAATTCTTGAAAAAACACTAATAGAAAATGAAGAAGAATTATTTAATATTGCAAGTAAATCAGTTGCAGCACAGAATATGTTACTTGATAGTTGTTACGAAGCTTACTGCTAACTCTATACTATTTTATACTGCATACAAAATTGTTTGTGCGGGGGCCCATAACTCAGCTTGGTAGAGTAACCGGCTCATAACCGGTGAGCCAAGGGATCGAAGCCCTTTGGGCCCACTATTTTTTGATTATAGATACAAATTTGCAGTAAATTACATTCATTTTTTATAATGCTGTATTCATTAATTGACCAAATGGAATAATTTTTGGTATAGGGATTTATGTTAACATACGTCTAGGAAACCAGATGAAATGTTATGTTTGCTTTGATTTTTGGTTTATGATAAAACGATAATCATAAAATGATTAATCGCTGCCACTAGTTTTAAAATAAGCAAATACTGATTTTCAATAGGCCGCAATGAAGAATCAGAGTTATATCTGAATCGTATGATGTAAAGGCATTTGTCTGAGCTGCCTAAACAATTTTTTAAATTAGAAAGAATTTGATAACTTTGATAAAATATGTTGTGGTAAAAAGCTACAGCGTATATATAAAGCCCTTATATAAAGAAAAAAAATGCCTCAAACAAAGCCAATTGTCAGTATAGAAAATGTTGTGGCCTCGGCATCGGTGGATCAAAGAATTGATCTCAATGTAATCACGCAAACTTTTCCTGATGTTGAGTATCATCCTGATCAATTCCCAGGTTTAGTCTTCAGACTAAAATCCCCAAAAACTGCAACGTTGATTTTTAGTTCTGGTAAGATGGTTTGTACCGGCGCAAAATCAGAAGAACAGGCTATCAAAGCAGTAAGAAGTGTAGTACAAAAACTTCGAAAGGGTGGTATCAAAATAAAAAAAGATGCTGTCATAGTTATTCAGAATATAGTGGCATCTGCAAGCCTTGGAGGAAAAATTCACTTAGAACAGGCTGCAAGAACTCTTCCACGAAGTATGTATGAACCGGAGCAATTTCCTGGTTTAATACATAGAATGCTTGATCCTAAAACAGTGATCTTGCTTTTTGCATCAGGAAAACTTGTTTGTACTGGAGCAAAAAAAGAAGCAGAAGTCTATAGAGCAGTACATAATTTGCACACCATGCTAGAGGAAAAAGAACTAATGATCTACGAAAGCTAACTCTACGAGCCTTTTTTTTGGCTTTAGATTAGGCCCATTTGTTTTTTAATTCGTTCAAAAATCTCATCATCAAGCAAATTTGCCTTATGTAATATTGAGCTTAATTCTATGATATCGGTAATTTCATATAATCTTACATTTTCAGATGCTAGAAGCTCCCCCGCGCCCTCAAATCTATTTATTATTGTAAACGCATCTGTCACAATCATTTTTGAAGATTTGAGTGCTTTGATGGCATTTAGTAAAGAAAGACCGGTTGTTACAACATCATCAACAAGTAAGACTCTGGATCCCTCTGCTATTTTTCCCTCTATTGCATTCTCAGTACCATAATCTTTCGGCTTTTGTCTTATGTATATGAGAGGTTTTATAGTTTCAATGGCAAGAGCTGATGCTATTACAAGTCCAGAGGTAGGAACAGAAGCAATACAATCAAAATTGTCAAATCCTATCTTTTCTGATATAGAACTTTGAAGCGCTTTTATCATTTTACGAAATTGATGTGGAAAACTTGGTACAACCCTTAAATCAATATAATAAGGACTATCTTTACCACTTGAAAGTTTAAAATTTCCAAACTTGATTGCACCATTTTGGTACAAAAAAGTTGCAAATTCTTTGACAAACTCCACAGCAAAATTAACTGAACTAGATTTATTTTAATTGTCCTATCGGTAGTCTTATGCCAGAAATTTGGCTTGGTTATGGGCCTACAGACATTGTATTAGATATCAGAGCTGAAAATCTTGACAAAAAAATAGAGGCGGGAGGAACAAACCTGACAGATCTTGAAATTTCTTCAAAACTTGAACAAATTGATCTCACAAAACCAACCGAACTTGTAATTCTAGAATATTCAAAATCTGTACAAAAAATAATTTCTATATTATTAGAAAAATGTAATCAAAAATCAATTCCAAAACCGAAAATTCTAGTTGACAAATCTAATTTTCATGTACTAAAAAATATTTTTTCAGATCCTAGTTTGATAATTTCAGAATTTGACATGTTACAACTTTCAAACTCTAATTTGGTTTTTATTGGTGAAATGGAATTTGATGGACTCTTTGGATTTAATACAATATCAACAAAATTAGTAAAAAGATTTGGAAAAGATCACATGCTTGCTGCATATGAGAAAAGAAAAGGAAATCTACCTGCCCCCGGAGAAGACCTTCAAACATTCACGGTAGCTCAGAAATTTACAGACGCTTTTGATATATCTGCAATAGAGATTGTAGCAAATTCATTAGGTGTAGTAGATTTATCAGTTGGTCATCCATCAACTACATCCTCAATATCAAAATCTCTTTCTTCAATTGCAATAAATGAGGTGGGAAAACATCGTGCAATGATTATTAGTACTGGAAAAGAAAGTAGTGACCAAACATTTGGCAGATCTCTTTCTTCCTTATGGAATTGTTCTGAAGCAATTAAGGAAGAAGGTTTAGCTATTCTTCTTGCAGAATGTCGTAATGGTGTAGGTTCTGAGGCAATACAGCAGTATATAGAAGGAAGAATGAGCTTAGATAGGTTGAAAAGTCCAGCAAAATACGTAGATGGAATGGAAGATCTCTTATTTTTAACTGAGATTGGGAAAAAATTTCAGATAGGAATAGTTTCTATCCTACCAGAATTCTATACTAAAAAGCTTGACATGCTATCATTTGGTGGCATAAAATATGCGATGGATCATATTTTAAAAACACAGGGTGCTAGACAAAAAATATCTATTGTTTCCGATGGTTCCCATGTATTGTTAAGATAGTATAGAAAACGGAAGTGGAGCACATAGAAATGCAAGAATCATTACAAGAACAAACAGTTTTTTTCGTTTATTTGAAAGTGGAGAAATATCATCAAGTGGTTTTACATCAGGGCTTCTCATACTGAACATCAATACAAAAATTGCCATGATATAGTATCCAACAGCTGCAAGTACTCCTATGCTAGCATATGTCATAATTTGATGTGCTTTTCTACCAAAAGTTGCACGTGCAATATGGCCTCCATCTAATTGCCATGCTGGGAGAAGATTGAGAAATGTTATCAGAAATCCAAACCATGCTGCGTATAATATCGGCGACATTAACAGTTCTTTTCCAATTACATGTTTACCTACTAAAAGAATTGTTGTATCCATGAGTATACTTGAATGTACATCAACAAGTTCGGAGTTAGAAAGGGCTTCTGCTTGTGCGTTAGGAATTAACGGAGAAAGATATGCTCCATATGTTGAAACAATAACTGCTATAATTAATCCAGCTATAGGTCCAGAAATTCCAATATCAAATAATGTATCTCTATTTATTGTAAAACCTCGTGACATGATGAGGGCTCCAAATGTAGGAAATCCAAAAACTGGAATTCCTGGAATAAAATATGGCCAACTTATTTTGATCTTATGCATTTTTGAAGCTACCATATGACCAAGTTCATGTATGCCAAGTATTCCCATTAGAGAAATTGTAAAAAGTATAGCTATCTGGAAAGGTTCGCCTATGTATGTTATTGAGTTTACAGATACTGTGTGATAATAGCCATCAATCATTACCATTACTATGGTTACTGCAAACAGAATTCTTGGAATCCAAACTCGTCGTGGTTTGAGTGATTGAAATCTTGATATGATTATAAATATTCTATTGCCATTCTTCTTAAGCCTGGCAACAAGATTTTTAGATTCCATTTGTTTTGCTAGTTGAGCAAATTTTTGTTTGAATTCTTCGTTTTCTATTTCAATCTGAAGTGCACTGACACTTTGGTTTACCCCTTTTATCTGAAATAACGCAGAAACAATTGATACTACTTCTTCTACCGTTGGTTCACTCAATTGAAGTACGTGTGATTAACGGTCATTAATTCCTTTATTTGACTAAAGTTAAATAATTACACTATTCCAAATATTTTCGGATTGCAAGTAGCATTAAGAGAAATTGGTAACTGCGTTATTAGAAGGTGCGAACCAGAGGATATAATTCCGGTAATGGAAATAAACATGAAAACTCTTCCTGAGCATTATTCTGATTATTTCTACGAAAGCTTACTTTCAGAACTACCAGAATCATTTATTGTTGCAGAGATAGAAAAGAAACTTGTTGGATATATTATGTGTAAAATTGAATATGGATTTTCCAATTTTAAAAAACTTGGATTTGTAAAAAAGGGGCATGTTGTTTCAGTAGCAGTATTAGAAGAATACAGAAAAAAAGGAATTGGACGAGTTTTAGTAGAAGAAGCAATATCTGGAATTAAAATTAAAAAATCAGATGAACTTTATCTTGAGGTTCGTTGTAGCAATAATGAAGCAGTGAGACTATATGAAAAAATTGGATTTATTATCAAACAACGTTTGAAAGCATATTACAGAGACGGTGAAGATGCATACTTGATGGCAATTGAATTTGTTTACTAGATTCAAATAAATTACTCCAGAAAAGATTTTAGCTTAATGAACAGACAGCGTAACATAGGAATAATGATCTTTGTTTTATCTATAGGCGGTTTCTTCGTGTATGCCTATCTGCTGATGCTTTCTGAATGGAGCCCAATTGTATTGCAACTTTCTGTGCTTATGGCAGTTGGAGGAATATTAGGTGTGATTTCTTGGATCGGCTATAACATGGCAACATCAAGACCATCTCCATCATCTTTAGTTTCTGACGATAAAAAGTAACTAACACAGTTTAGCATCTACTACAGCTTGATAAAATCTTGGTCCGACAGGTCTTACTATTTTATAACCAAAGACTTCGGCTTTAGTTTTCATTACCTCCAGAAAGTGCTTTTTTGCAAGTCTACTTACTTGATTTTTTTTGTCACCATGTATGTGGCAATAATAATGAATTATGCCATTTTTTTTTGCGGCCTTTATTGCAGAGTCTAAAAACTCATCTGATCTCTCAGGTAAAAGCATGAGAATTCTATCACCAATTCCGGTCAATTTCTCTTCTATGATTTTTGTAGCATCGCCTGTTATTGATTCCACTTTTCCTACAAGCTTGTTTAGATTGATGTTTTGTTCACATAGTCTTGTGGCGTTTGGATTTATGTCAATGTTGTATACCGTGCATTTCTTTTTTTTTGCAGCAATAATGGAAAACATTCCAACTCCACCAAACATGTTGATAACAGTTTCACCATCTTGTATTAAATTTGCAATTCTATCTCGCTCTGTAGAAAGTCTAGGAGAAAAAAATGCTTTTTCAACATCTACTATGAATCTACAACCATGTTCTTTATACTCTGTTTCTGTTTTATCTTCTCCTGCAAGTAATTCTAATTTCCGTGTTCTAAAATCACCACTTACAGGAGAAGACTGGTAAAAAACTGATTTTGCGGTTTTTACCTTTTCTAAAAGAACTTTTCCGATTATCTCTTTTTTTGATACAAGCGAATCTGGTATTCTGAGTATTATGATATCTCCTATCTGATCAAAGGCCCCGTACAAGTCTTCTATCTCTGTTTCAGATAGTATCCCTATTACTGCTTCTTTTAACATCCGAGTCAATTTCTATAATAGAAATGGCCAGACTGTTTTTGATCTCTATCAAGTCTACTGTCAGTTTTGTTTACTCGTGGTCGTAGACTCGTCTCATCTCGTCTATACGTGATATCAAGAGATTTTAGAAATCTGTTCATCCCCTCTGCCTTTGATTTGGGTGACGTTGCATGTCCTTCTTTTCCCGGAATTCCTTCAAAAATTACTATCGAATCCGAAATTAAATCCATAAGCTGAATGTCATGGTCAATTATGATCGCGGTTTTACCATAAGAACGAACAAATCGCTGAATCATCTTTGCAATAGCAATTCTGTCTTCTACATCTAAAAATGCAGAAGGCTCGTCAAGTGCATAAAGATCAACCTTTTGTAAAAGACAAGCTGCAATAGCAACCTTCTGTAACTCTCCGCCTGACAAATTTTTTATTGATTTGTTGTATAATTTTTTTATCTTAATTGGATCAATAATCTGCTCTTCTTCAGTAGTGCCTTCTAATCCGCCATTATTGGCCTTCTCTAAAAGTGAAATCACTTCTACATTAAAATCATTTGTAAGATATTGTGGTTTGTATGCTATTTTCACCTTAGTTTCAAGATTGCCAGAGTCAGGTTTTTCAACCCCTGCAATCATTTTCATCATAGTTGTTTTTCCTAAGGCATTTGCACCAACAATGCCCAAAACTTCATTTTTTCTTACTCTTCCAGCATCTATTGAAACTAAGAAAGAAGGATATTTTTTCTGTAACATTGGATATTCTATAACAGTACCAGTCATAACAAACTCATCGTTAGAAGTTGAAGCATCGAATCTAAATGCAGTATCACGAAATCTAACATTTTCATTTGAGAGATAACCGTCCAAAAATGCATTTATGCCAACTTTGGTTGAGAGCACATTTGCTACGATACCGTATGCTGCAGGCTCACCATACAGTATTTCTATAAAATCACTAATGTAATCTAACACTGTAAGATCATGCTCTACAACCATGACGTTTTTTTCAAGTTTGGCTAGACCATGAATTACTTTTGCTACTCCGATTCTTTGAAATACATCATTATATGACGATGGTTCATCAAAAAAATAAAAATCGGATTCTTTTGAAGCAGCTACTGCAATAGCCAGTCTCTGTAGCTCACCTCCACTAAGTTCATCAAGTCTGTTTTCCATAGAATTTTCTAATCCCAAGTCTCTTACTAATTCTGGTACTGTATTGCGCTCATCAAATTTTTCCAAAAGTTCTTTTGCAGTTCCGTTAAATGCCTTCGCTAAATTATATACCTGTTGTGGTTTTATAGACGCTTTAATTTCACCATTTGAAATTTTTTCAAAATGTGATTTTAATTCTGTTCCATGAAAATTTTTTAAAATATCAGTCCATTCCGGTGGTGATTCATAATTTCCAAGATTTGGTTTTAGATTTCCAGATAAAATATTGACAATTGTACTCTTACCCATACCGTTTCTACCAAGTAAACCCATTACCTGACCTTTTTTTAAAGTGGGGATTTTGTACAATCGAAATGAATTCATTCCATACTGATGAATTTTTTCTGTACTCAATTCTTGTGCTAGGTTTACAATTGTTATTGCATCAAATGGGCATACCTTAACACATATGCCACAACCATTGCAAATATTTTCATCAATCTGGGCTTTTGCAGTCTCCTCATTAAGGACTATGCAATCAGCTCCTGATTTGTTTACCGGACAATATTTGATACACTCAAGACCGCATTTTTTTGTTTGGCATGATTCCTTATCGAGAACAGCAACTCTATGAGTCAATAGACTTTAGGAGCTTTTTTCTTAATTTATATCTCTACTCAAGTAAGCTTAATACAGAACATTATCAAAACATCCTACAAGCCGGCCATAGCGTTGGGGTCCGACCCGGTCCCATACCGAACCCGGAAGTCAAACCCAATGTCGCTACTGTGTTACTAAGGTGCGAGAGCTCTTGGGAAGCAGTAGTGCTGGCACTTTTTACTCTAAAGCTACACTGTTAGGTCTAGCTTTCCATATTGCATGAGTTTCAATTTCTCTGCTTATTCCGCGTTTTGTTGCATCATGAGGAAAATATTCTATATACTCTGTAACTAGTCTGCTTATACTTCTATCAACCTCTTCAATCTTTTTAGCGTCGGTAAAAAGATATGGAATTTCATTACAGGCAATAATGTATCCTTCTTGACTAGGAGTAATTGAAAATGAAATCTTTGGTAATCTTGGATTTTTTTCCATACTCTCTATTCTACAACAAAGCCTAAAAAGATCGCGATATAAAACAAGTTTATGAATAACTGTGCAATTTGTGGAGAAAAATTCTCTGACGATATCAGGTTTTTAAACCACATGATGGAAAAACATGGTTTTAGAAATCCAAATAATTCTATGCCAGACAGAAACAGTAGAGGTTACTAAATTTATAAAATGTTATTCCATTTGGGTAGACGTGTTACTATTTTATCATAATTTTTTCACTATTTGAAAAGAGACTTTTTGTTCTCAGAAAAACAGATTTCGGTGTTTTACAGCTCCTGTCACAAGAAGATGATATGTCATACTGAATGGAAGATTTGATTTTGGACTTTAAAATACATGAAATGAGAGGAAGTATTGCTGCCCTTCCACCATACGCGGTTTTATCTACCACGAACCAGAACATCTTTGTTGAATCATAATTATTAGAAAAGATTTCAGCCTTGATTTTCATACCAAAATCTGTATAATGTCCTACTATGAGGAATTTCTTTTTTGCAAAAATTATCAGTATTTTTGCAAACTTTGCACAAAGATAACACTTGTCATCATAAATCATTAAAGGCAATACTGTCGTAAGATCCACACATTTCCTTATACTTGTTCAAATTAAAATTTTGTGAAATAACTTTTTATTTGCTCCAAATGTGCTAAAATGATGAATATGTATTTAGCATTGAATAACGTTAAACTTCAGATTTTGGAAAAGACATGGGCCTAAACTACTATCATATATTAAAAAGGATTAATGAAGCCCGCAAACTTGTCATAAGAGGAACTACCACTGCAGGTTCTGGTCATCCAGGAGGCTCATTTTCAATGGCAGAAATTATGGGATGTATATTTTTCAAGTTTCTAAGATATGATCCAAAAAATCCACTATGGGAAGATCGAGATAGGTTGGTTCTTTCAAAAGGACACGCATCACCAGGACTTTTTTCAAACCTTGCAGTTGCTGGTTACTTTGACAAGTCAGAAATTGAAACCCTGCGGAAATTTGAAAGCAGGCTACAAGGTCATCCTGATTTTAAGTGTCCTGGAGTCGAGTTCTGTGGAGGTTCACTGGGAATCGGTCTCTCATTTTCTATAGGTATGGCACTTGCCGCAAGAATTGATGGAAAAACTCACCGAATTTATACTATCATAGGTGATGGCGAATCAGACGAGGGACAAGTTTGGGAGGCTGCTATGACTGCATCTAAATATAAACTTGATAATCTTACAGCATTTCTGGATAGAAATTTCATACAACAAGATGATTACACTGAAAGAGTGATGCCACTTGATGAAGAGCTAACGGGTGATGACATTTCAGAGATGTGGAAAAATGCTGCAAGATGGAAGACAGGAGACAAATGGAGATCTTTTGGATGGAATGTTTTAGAAATAGACGGTCACCGAATTGAACAAATAATAAAAGCAATTAGATCTGTTCAACAAACCAAAGGAACACCGTCAATAATTGTATCTCGTACTGTCAAAGGAAAAGGTGTTGAACACATGGAAGACAATCCAAAATGGCATGGGGTTGCACCTAATCCAAAAATTGCACCTATAATTGATCTTGAACTTGATTGTCAGTTTCTAATTGCTCCATCAATAATTGCGGGTGATATGACAAATCTAGAAAATGAAGTAAAACGAGCAGCTCAAGGACGTGCTGATTTCATTCATCTTGATGTGATGGACGGATTGTTTGTTCCAAACAAGACTTTTGATCATAACAAGATAAAAGAACTAAGACCAATTACTCAAATACCGTTTGATTCGCATTTGATGATAACTGATCCAGTAAAGCATGTTAGAGATTATGTTGAAGCTGGAAGTGACATTATAACTGTGCACGCTGAAGTATGCGATGAATCAAGTTTTGGTGAGATTCATGATATCTTACGAACAAACGAAGTCAGTGTTGGACTTGCAATAAATCCTGATACTGAACTTCCTCAATGGGCTGATAAATTCATCTCTGAACTAGATCAACTCATACTCATGTCAGTAATTCCTGGAAAATCAGGACAAAAATACATTGAATCATCCCACGAGAAAACTCAAAGTATTGCCAAATTACTAGCAGAAAAAAATTTTTCGGGATTTATAGAAGCTGACGGTGGCGTTGACCTTTCAAACATAGAGTCTTGCTTTTTAGATGGAGCACGAGTCTTTGTAGGTGGAAGTGCTATAATTGGTCAAAAAGATGTCAGGGCTACCATAACTGAATTTAGAAAAAAAATCTTACATGCGCGAAGAAAACTCTTGATACAAAAGGCACATAGTCTTGGCGGTACAGATCTTGTAAACAAATGGATAGATTTACACGAAGTAGGTAAGAAAAAATCAGAACTATTACAAATAGCAAAGGAGGCAGGTTTTGTATGACTGAGATGACAGATATGCGCACTGTATATGGTGAAACTCTTATCAAAATTGGAGAAGAAAATCCTAATGTGGTAGTAATAGGTGCAGATACTACTGATTCGTTAAAGACCAGGCCTTTTGGGAAAAAATTTCCAAACAGGTTTTTTAATGTAGGTATAGCAGAAGCAAATCTAGTTTCTATTGCAGCTGGTCTAGCAAATGAAGGCAAGGTTCCATTTGCTAGTACATATGCAATATTTTTGCCTGGTCGTTGTGTAGATCAAATACGAAATGCAATAGCATATCCATCACGAAATGGCAAAAAAGGACTAAATGTGAAAATGGTAGTTTCACATGGGGGTTTAAGTGTTGGAGCTGATGGAGGCTCACATCAACAAATTGAAGATATTGCAATTATGAGAGTAATTCCAAATGTCAACGTTTTGATTCCTGCTGATACGGTCGCAGTTTCTAAATTGACTTGGATAATCTCACAAATTCATGGTCCATTTTATATGAGGATGGCAAGATTGAAGACTTCACTCATACACTCTGAATCGCAGGAATTTGAAATTGGAAAAGGAATTGTATTGCAAGATGGTTCTGATTGTACTATTGCAGCATGTGGAATTACTGTTCAAATGGCGTTGGAGGCTGCAGCCTCTCTTAAACAAGAGGGTATATCATGTAGAGTTTTGGATATGTTTTCAATCAAACCAATTGACTCGTCATTAATAGAAAAAGCTGCACGTGAGACTGGAGGAATTGTAACATGTGAAGAACATAACGTGCTCGCTGGATTTGGCTCAGCTGTGTCAGAGGTAATTACTGAAACATATCCTGTACCAGTGAGACGAATTGGAGTTCAGGATAAATTTGGTGAATCCGCACGAGATAGTGAAGTTCCACTATTACTACAAAAATATGGTATTACATCAATTAATATAGCTAATTCGGTGAAAGATATCAGGAGTAAAACCAGATGAAGATATTCCTTGATACTGCAAATCTTGCTGCGATAAAAATGTACAACGAAATGGGTCTTGTTGATGGCATTACTACAAACCCTTCACTTTTAGCAAAAGAAGGCGGTGATCCACAAAAAACAATGGAAGAAATTGTAAGAATAATCAAAGGAGACGTTAGCTTAGAAGTTGTAAGTACAGAAACTTCTGGCATGATTGATGAAGGACACAGGCTACGAAAATATGGAAACAATGTAGTTGTTAAATGTCCAATGACTCCAGAGGGTCTAAAGGCCTGTAGGGTATTGACCAACGAAGGAATACCAGTTAATGTAACATTGGTATTTTCAGTAAATCAGGCTATATTATCTGCAAAAGCGGGAGCAAAATATGTTAGCCCGTTTATAGGAAGACTGGATGACAATGGTCAAGATGGTATGCATTTGATAAAAGAGATACATGAAGTATTCCAAAATTACAAATTTAATACACAAATTTTGGTTGCAAGTATTAGACATCCAATGCATGTTGTTGATGCTGCAAAGATTGGGGCTGATGTTGTAACACTGCCGCCTGACGTACTTGGAAAGATGCTTAAACATCCGCTAACTGATGTTGGCCTAAAGAACTTTTTAGCTGACTGGGAAAAACTCAAGAAAGAAAATCCTAGTATCAGAATTTAAAAAGCTTTAAATCAACAATTTCTATAATGATACAAGTTAAATTAATTTTTAATATCAGCCGTTCTAGATTATCTTTATTTAGAATCCTTAGTATTTTTAGATGAATCTGACTTCATGGGATTCTCTGATTTTTCTTGTTTTTCAACAAGTATATCGATCTTTTTGCTTAATTCTGCTATAGTATCAAGAGTAGTCTCATGACGTATGTCGAAATCCTCTAATTTTTTCAAAATTCTCTCATGATTTTCATCTAATTCCTTTATTCTATTTAATGCAGAATCCTGCATTTTTGCAGTTTTCTTTTGTCGATTATAAATCCACCAGCTAACGATTGCACCTATTATGGCCCCTCCGGCAATTCCAAGATATGTGCTTGATGCATTCGTCATGTCTTGACAACCTTTTGTAATTTCTGGAATGCAGCCCCAAATATAGAAAAAGTAAGACCATAGCATGATTTGTTATTTTTCTAATGTTTTATAACAATTTTTGGTTCTTGTTAATGTCTTCCTATCCACTGATATCTATGTTCTTCATCAAATAATTCAAATTTTATGTCATTTTCTTTTATAGTTGATTTTAATTTAACATCAAAAAACCCTAATCTTCCTTTGTAAGGTATTGGTATACGAAGTTCTTTTGGGTTTCTTAGTAAAAACCCATATTTATGACGCAAGAATTCTTCTGCTCCAAAATGTTTTTTGTAATCCTTTTTGAGTTCTGTAATTGATCTATATTTCTTCACGTCATAAATTTCAACTCTGCCTATGATGACTCCAGTTCTAAGCTTTGTTTCATCAATATCCATCTTCTTACAAGCATCTGTTTTTATTTTAGATGGGGCATGAACTAAAAATTCTCCTCTAAATTTTGTATTCCATGTTCGAAGCTCAATTGTTTTTTTGTCTTTGATGATGAGATCTGCATAAGGTTGTGAAACTGAAAGACATTTCATACCTAGCTTCTTCCCAAAACATTCAAGACTCTATTTGGGATATCATTTAATCTGCTTACCGCTAACGTGCTCTCATATCCTAAATGTTTTAAATTATTTGCAATTATTGATGCAGCTGTACTATCAGGACCCACTCCTATTGCTACCATCCTTATGCACAAGAGTCTGAAGGAGGTTACCATAGAACGAACTGCATCAGGATCAGATGGTTCACCATCTGTCAAAGTGAGGAAGATATCTGGTTTTTTTGAACGTAGTCCAGGAAACATTATTGAATAAACTTCTGCCAATGGAGTTCCGCCATTTGCTTTTATCTGAGCTAGTCTTTTTGCAGCCACATTATTCCATTTGACATTCTCTGGCTTTACTAACCAACAAGTCACTTGTTTTTGTTCAGTATTGAAAGCGTATACAGTGAATTTTACTTTTAAAAATGAAAGTACTTCACAAAGGGCAAGAGTCGCCTTTTTGTATTGAAGTTCTTCGTTTGCTATACTTGAAGAATGATCTAACAAAATAACAATTTTTGTTTTAATGGAAATCTTTTGATCTGTAAGAAATGGTTTATGCCCTTCTATGTACGTTTCTTCATCAAATTCATCTCCAGCAATAACGTGCTGTTCTTTCCATCCTGTTTTCCATTCTTTGAATTTTGCTTTTAGATTACTTATTAGATCTTCATCATATATTCTGGTCTCATCGACATTTGTTGGCGAAGGAACGCTAATTCCAATTGATTCAGTACTCAAACCTCTGTTCTCATTTTTCTTACTCTCTTGTAACAATACCTTGAATTCCTCAAACATTGATTTTCCCTCGGTAATTCGTTTTGGATCAAGTTCTCCAAAATCACTTTCATGGAATTTGGTTATCTTGCCTATGGTTTTGATAAAATCACTGTCTGATATTGCAATTCCAGAACTGATTTTTGGGATTGATATTGGAATAGTTAAAAGTGGATCAATTTCCAAAATTTTTATTATTTCAGAAACCTCTGCTTCAAGCCAATCTGTCCTGTAATTATTATTTACGGCTTGTTTTACTGCTTCGTTTGCAACTTCTACGGCTTTTTTGATTTTCTCAAATGAACTTGGTGTGACTTCACCCTTTATGTCACCAAGCAAAAAATACTGAGAAAAACCCTCAACGATCCTTGATTTCCCATATAGTGAATTCAATAAAGGTCTGTAAAGCCAAGCAAAACCATAATTGAATATGATCTCTTCATCCATTCCATGCCATTCCTTCCTGCCTATGCTTTCAATTCTTCTTGTTTCTAACGTATTTAATAAAAAACCAAAAGCGTGATCATTACTTAGGATTTTGCTGCTATGTTTTAATCTCATAGCTTCATACCATAAAGCAGTTCTAAATTGTCGGTATTTTTGAAAATCAATACCATAAAAACGATCTAAAGGGAACATGACAACTTTATTTTCTTTCAATTTGGTCTGAATTTCTTGTTGGTCTGCAATACCTACGGTTATTTTTTGTTTCTCAGACCACCGTCTAACAAGAAATGTAGCAATTTCAAGTAGAGTATCGTTTCTTAGATGAAGAGATTGCATTAATTACCAAACATGGATGTAATGATGTCATTGACTTTTTGATATTCAACATTTCCCCATTGTGAGTATATGTTTGCAAAGATGATCTCTGCAGCATGTCTTGGTTTTACACCAAAATCAAGCATTTTTCCAAAGGCTATGGTTTCTCTTAGGCTTGGAGAATAGTAGAGTTCTTCTACAGAAGCAGCTTGTCTTAAAATGTTAGCAAGTTTTATTGCTTGTAAAAGTTCTTTTTCATGTGAACCAGAAATGTATTTTTTAACAATTTGAAGTTCAATCTCTTCTGGTGGGTATTCTAATCTTATTCTAACAGGGAATCTACTAAGAATCTGTGGTGGCAATTCTTTTGTTCCTACATGTGTTAATGGATTGATAGTTGCTATGACAAACCATCCCTTATTTGCTTGAATTAATTCTCCACCTGATTCCTTTAAGACAAGCTGTCTGCGGTCATCTAATGCTTCATCTAATCTGAGTAAGACATCTGCTTCTGCAGCATTAATTTCATCAAGGTATAGAATGTCGCCCTCCTTCATGGATTTTACTAATATTCCCTCCTCAAAACCAATCGCACCACTTTCCAGAGTTTTTGCTCCTACCAAGTGACTTTCACGAGTTCGCAAACTAAAGTTAACTGATTCAAGCTTTCTGTTTGTTTTTGCAGCAAATTCTCTAACAAGTGTGGTTTTACCAGTGCCTTTTGGTCCTATTATTAAAACAAACAGATCAGCGTCACATGCCTTGTTTAGGACTTCAAAGGAATTATTCCAATCTATATACAATGATTCTGCTAGCACGATATTGAAAACATAAGACCTTAATTTAAAATTGTCTTGCTTCTAATTCAATATTACTACATGTAATCGTAACCAAACAAGTTAATTTCAAAGATGAGTTTAGCGAAAGTTAAAACAGCGATCTTGTATGTAACCGATTAATTCCCTAGCTTTGCATATGATTCATCTAAAATATGGTGCAAAGTATTGTGCCATGCATCATATCCATCAGGAGTTTTTGGGAAATTATAATAATGCTCGGTTAATTTTTTATTTTGTTGTGCAGTAAATCTAAGACCATCCGCAAGTTTTTTGTTCAAAGCGCTCCTGATCATCATGCCAAGCTTGCTAACTGTACCAAAATCAGGATGCTCTCCCTTACTTATTGCCTCTACATCCAAATTGGACAAAAAGTGTTTCATACCATAGTTAATCTGTTCATTTGTCAAAGTCTGCAACAATCTTCTGAAAATTTCAAGACCTGCAGTTTTGTATCCATACTCATTAATGAAATCAATGTTATACTGCCATAGCCCCTTCTCACTTACATCTCCTGCTTCTATGGAACCAACTGCATTTTTGCCAATTATAGTTGCAGCAACTATGGCAGGCCCTATTCCTCCAGCATCTAGTGGTTTTGGCATCCATGCTGAGTCACCAACCAACATGTATCCATTTGCAACAAGACAATCATTTTGTCTTCTAACAGAAACCTGCCAGTTTCCAGTTGCATTATGAGAGTCACTTGGATCGTCAGATAATCGTGGATTTTTCATCGCCTTGTTGATTTTTACGTAATCATTAATCAATTTGGTAACATCGTCTTTTCTTCCCAACCTTTCATTTCGTTTCAGAAGTTCTTTTTGCTGTACTCCAAGACCAATGTTTACTTTGTTCTTACCTTTTGGAAAGACCCATCCATACCCTCCAGGTGCAATATCTTGATCAAGATGTATTATGCAATAATCAGGATCAAAATCTGTCTTATCTTCTACGCCGTATTCAAATTTCATAATATGTCTGCCGGTAGATTCTAAATCATCACGATCAATTTTTTTCTCAATCTTAGAACTTACTGTAAGCCCATTTCGTAGCATAGAGGTAACTCCAGTTGCATCAATTACAATTTTTGCAGTTTTTTTGAAAGGTTGATTTGTTGTAAGATCTGTTCCTTCTACTCCTATTACTGAACCATTTTCATATAACAAATTCCTTAGTGCAACAGAATGCTGTATGTTTATTCCCATCTTCTTTGCATCACGAAGCTGACGCTGTGGAAGCTCTTGTCTATTTAGCATAAATCCGTCACCATCAAAAGGTATGGACGTTTGCCTGTCTGGGGAAAATGCCATTACTCCTTTAACAGGATGTTCAATTTCTGGATTTCCCCACGCTATCTTGATTCTTTCTGTCATAAAGTCTACAGTATTTTTACCGACTGCATCTCCGCAGATCCAACCATTTATTGTTTTTTTTCCTAATACCGGTTCTGGATTTCTATCCAATACTAAAATTGATAATCTTTGTTTAGAATAAAATGAAGCTGACTGTGCTGCAATCATTCCAGCTAGTCCTCCACCAGCTACAATGATATCATGATCGGTTTTCACAGCCAAAAAAAAGGATCTACTATATTTAAAAGAACCGTATGAAAATAGATCAGGTTTTTGGGTCGGTTCGTCGCGGCTTCTTCACAGCAATTGCTCAGACTGGAGCGGCAAATATCACCTCATTCCCTTTTTATCTTGTCCTCGAAATACTATTAAACTCTGCGCAGTGCTTTGAGAGTTCCTGAAACATTCACAATCTTACATATTTTTCCAAATTCCAAAACTACTTGTGAAAGTTTAGCAAGTTCGCACGAAATAACAGCTTGATTTTCTTCATTTAATATTACTTTGATTTCTGTGAATTTTTTAAATTCAATTGGTTTTTCTAATTGTAATAAAAGATATCGTTTCTTTTTTTTCATTGTCCTAAAAGTTCCAAATATGTTTTGACAAGTTCGCTCTTTTTATATACAGGAGTAGAAATTTTGATTTTTAAGGCATCATTTTGTTGTAAACTAATAGATTTTCTTACAAGATCTTTTTTACTTATTCGTATAAACAAGGAAGAACCTTCAAAATACACCTCAATATTTTGTAAAAACTCGTTCATCTGAGATTTTGAAATCTTTGAAACTAATTTCTTGATGAATTCTTCAGCTCGTTTTTTTCCTAGTTTTATACTCATCATTAAAATAGGATTTCCAAAATGACCCTCTAATCTTTCTTGTATGAATTCTTCTTCTTTTATTTCAAATACTTCATACATTGGATTAAAAATTTTTTTCTTATCTTCTGTTGCATGTATTATAATCTCTGCAGTAATCTCTGTATGATTTACCATATTTTTTGATTATTATCTAACAATAAATCTATTAAGCTTGCAATAATGCAATCTCAGCTTCTGCAGTTCTAATTATCTTTGATTTTTCTATGCCTACATGTCGTACGTGGATTATTTTTTTAACAGCAGCCATGATATCAGAGTTTATTTTTCCAAAAGCGGTAGCTTGAATAAATTGTTCTAAGGTCATTTCAGGAATTGTTTTTGACATGACATCTTTTGCAATTAATCTAAGTGCATGCTTGCGAGATGTGTTTAATTTCTTTTGTGTTAGGGCAATTATCTTTATGCGGAAAATATTTCCATCTTTTGTTTTATAGTCGCCTATGAAACTAATTAAAGAAGATCCACGTCTTACAAGACTTCTGAGAAATTCTTTTGCATATTCATATCGTTTGAAAATTGTTGTTGCAGTTTCACCATCTATTTTGTTTATCTGAAAATACAATTTGAATTGATGTTGTGAAGGATCACCTTTGACTATGTCAAACAAAGTAACTTCTATCACTCTACCTATTGCATTTGCATCATCAGTTATGGGAATGTAGGCTATGGGCACATTGTTAAACGCAGTGGGAGCAAGTACAGTAACCCATTTTTTCTCTCTCCATTTGTCCTTGACTCTGGTTGTCTTTTGACGTGCCAACTATAATCGACGTTTCTAGCCAAAATATAAGTTGTACGACTTTTTAGATTGTATTTTTGTTAACGTATTTTTGTAAAACCTTTGGTATAGAAATATGACCATCCTTTGTCTGGAAATTTTCCATCAAGGCAACAAGAGTTCGTGTTGTCGCTACAAGTGTGCTGTTTAGTGTGTGTACATATTGAGGTGGGTCGTTCGTTCTATCACGAAATCTTATCTTGAGTCTTCTTGCTTGAAAGTCCAAACAGTTAGAACATGAAACTATCTCACGATAATTATTCTGGCCTGCCATCCAAGCTTCAAGATCATATGTTTTTGCAGAGATCTTTCCAAGATCTCCGCTTGACAACATCATTATTCTGTATGGCATCTCAAGTTTCTGGTAAAATTCTTCAACATTAGATAACATAGATTCATGTTCCTTCCAGGATTCTTCTGGTCTAGAAAAAATAAATTGTTCAACCTTTTCAAATTGATGTACACGAAAAATGCCTTTTTGATCTCTTCCATGTGCACCTGCCTCTTTTCTAAAACATGGGCTTACCCCTGCATATCTGAGAGGTAAAATCTTTCCTTCTAGAATTTCATCAGAGTGCATTGATGCTACTGCATGTTCTGATGTACCAATTAGATAGAGATCGTCACCTTCAATTTTGTAAATAACATCTTCAAAATCATGTGCAATTATTGCACCTTCCATAGATGCATGATTTATCAAATAAGGTGTTTGAATTGGAATATAGTTTTTTTCAGAAAGAAAATCTAATGCATATTGAATTAATGCCTGATTTAACTTAACAAGATCGTTTTTCAAATAATAAAATCTGGCACCCGCTACTTTTGCCGCTCTTTCTAAATCTACAAGATCAAGACTTTGTGATATATCTATGTGATCTTTTACCTTAAAATCAAACTGAGGAACTTTTCCCCATTTTTTTATCTCTCTGTTTGAAGTGTTATCTGTTCCGATTGGAACCGATTCATCAACTAAATTAGGAATGGTTAGTGCTAGTTTTGTATAACTTGATTCGGTTTGGGTCTGCATGGTTTCAAGATTTGAAAGTGTTTGGGATGTATCTTGCATTTGTTCAATGAGTGATGTTGTATCTTGATTGGTTTTTTTCCTTTTTGCAATCTCTAATGAAATTTCATTCCTCTTCTTGCGTAATTCATCAGTTTTAATAATGAGATCTCTACGTTCCTTGTCTAATTTTATCAATTCATCTAATGGAAAATCCACATTTCTGTCGTTAAGCATTTTTCTAATTTTATCAGGATTTTCACGGAAAATTTTAGGATCAAGCATTAGCCAGTCACTCTGAGTACCACTTGGGCATGTTCAAGGACCTCATCAATAGTAGAAATTAATGTTCGTATATTTCCTTTACCTTGAAATGTAAAGACAAGAGAATTGTTGATATTTTCAATCTTCATGGAAAGATTTTCTGGGAAGTTTATGTTGTCAGGTGTTAAAGCCTTTCGTATGGCGTCAGATTTTTGCTGTGTGAGGTTATTTAGAAAGACTTGAACCTTACACTCTAGTGACATTTTCTTCTAAACAGCCTAAGAACTCGTCCAATTTGTCTTTAGTTATTCTAGCTCCAGCAGCTGCATTATGACCGCCACCGACTCCAGAAACTTTTGTTGCACATGATCTCATTAGTAATCCTAAATTAACTTCAGATTTACATCCTGTAGATTTTCGTGATGAAAACTTGATCGTGCCATCCTCTCCATTTGTTCTTAATATGATAATTTTGCCTGTATTCTTTTGTGAGCCACCCAGAAGCGAAGATACTGCACCTGTCATGTTTTCTGATACTAATCCTTCTCCATCCACCATTACGTATTTGCCGTTATCCACTACTCTCCAACGCTCACTTGAAAGTGCGTTCATATATGTTCGTAATAATGTGCGATATTCTAAGAGAATATTTTCTCCCTCTTCTAACATTTTTGTCCTATCTCCCATACAAACTGCGATTCCAACTCCAGCCTTGCGAATTCTTCCGCAGGAGTTTAGCATGGTAGAAAATTCTCTTGCATCACGCAAAAAACTGCGTTTATCTTCACCAGAAAGAGTGTATGTATATCCAACAAGTTCATCCATTATTTCCGTAGCATTTTTGCTTGTTGTAAATTTAGAAATTGTTTGAAGTAGAGTTCTTTTTTCATCTTCAGTAAGTTCTGCGGGAACACGCCATCTACTTCCATCTTTTAATTTAATTCCTGATGAATTCAGTAATGACAAACATGCATCACGATTCCACGTAAGACCTTCTATAAACGGATGTGATGTAAAAGCAAGAGCATCTGGGAGTGGCCTTGTCTCCCTACCCACCAGCAATATGTCAAGATCAATTTCAACTTGACCATTTTTTTTAGCGGTAGATGCAATATCTAAATTAATTCCAGAAAAGGCTTTTTTTTCACCTTGATCTTGTCTGTCACCAAGAGCAGCTACAACAGCTATCCATGCAAGATCAGTATTTTCTTTATGTAATGCCTTTGAAACTAAATATGCCATACCACCAGCTGAGACCTCTACTCCACCATCAATATCATACTTCCATGCGTTAATTACTCGTTCATTATCAAATTCTTCTTCTGGTATCTGATGATGATCAACAACTATCCAGTTGTCATCTAATCCAGAATCTAGTTCCTTTGCAAATCCGCCACCAAGATCAGTAATTATGTGAAATTCTCTTGAATCATTTTTCATTCTATCTACTAAATTCTTGTTGAATTCATTTACTGTTCTAACTGTACATTTAGCACCTGATCTTATGAGAGATTTTGTTACAATACTTCCAGATGTTATTCCATCGCAATCAAGATGAGTTATTACTGAAATATTTCTGGCAGATTTTATGCAATCTGATATCTTATCATGAAAGTAAGAAAGCGATGCATCAAGATTGCTTGTCATTACTCAAGTTGAGCTATGACTGACTTATATTTCCAAGTTTTAGGAATGCGGCCTATTTTTTTATAATAGGAAGAAAGCCTGTGAACCTTTGCTTCCAATAACTCAAGAGATCTTACATTTCGCCTATCTGATGTATGTGTCTTGAGATGCTTTTGTAACCCTAGTGCCTTGTTTACAATATTATTCAGATCTTCAGGCATATCGGTTTTGATCCCTTTTTGAGTAAGTATTTCTGTAATGGATTTTTTCACTATTAGTTTAGTAAGTGGGATTGCATGTTGATCTCTGAGTTTTACTCCGATTTCACTTGTTTTTAGACCCTCTTTTGCATATTTTAAAATTAATTCTTCAATTTCTGCAGGGCTCTGTTTTACCCATGTTGGTGTACTAGGTGTAACTGGTCTGATTGAATGCGACTGTCCATGTCTGTGTGAATGCATTCTGCCCATGAGTCGCATGGCTGTAGAGCAAAACATAAACGTTACTTAGACTTTGCAAAAATTTTTAGTGCTTGACACAAAAGTTAAATATGAACGAACGTGCATTTCAAGCAGGTGTTTGATATGAACAAACCTATCATAATTGGCGCAGCTCTGCTGAGCCTCTTTGCTGCATCTGCGATATTGCCATTGGCAGCTGCACAATCAGCTTACCCAAGTAATAGTGGCTATGGTGGATCTACTTTAGAAGAGCAGTTGAAACTAGCCCATGCTAAAGTAACTGAAGCCGCGGCAAATCCACATACTGGTTCTGGTACTCCAGTTCTTGACGCAAATGGTGTAGTAGGCGCATCAATAGTAGTCGGTGCAGTATTTGGTGGAATTTTCCTTGCCTTTGTAGTAAGAGCAAAGCAAGCAAAGAAAACAACATACTAACTCTTCCTTTTTATTATTTTAATTCTCTATTGTGAGACGAAGATCGTTTTCCCTTTAACAGAAATGTATATATCATACATGAAATGTTTTGATTGTTGATGAGCGCTGTATTTGCTATGCTCGTAGGTATGCTGTCAAACTTTGTTGGTCAAATAGGCCCAAACTATGACCCATTGTTCTATGATGTCATGATCTACATATTTGCGACCATGATGTTTGCAGTATTCCTCCTTGGAATAATTGCATTCTGGCTCAGAGTACACGGTCTAGGCGGAGATACCAGAGAAAGATGGGTCTCAGAACTTGACAAGCACTTTGAGAAAGAAGGCATCGGTTTGATACCAGACAACGGAAAATACTGGTAAATTTCCATTCTTTTTCCTTATTTTTCACTAATTCAATGATACGAATATTGTCTAAGTTCCAGGCGGTGTGAAGCTTGGACTGCCACTTTCTGAAGCTTTTGAAATGAATTCTGCCTTGTAATGAGCTCCATCTTCAAGTTGTGTATGTATAAAGTCTGGTGATTCTACCCCGTTTACAAGTATCCTTGATTTAGTTTCATCCATATCGCGGAGAGGAAAATCAAATATCCAAAGAAAATGACCTATCTCAAATGGATATTTTTTTGTCCAAGCTGCATAAATAACTCCGTCATTTGAAAGCGTATACAGTGACTTCTGACATCCGTCTTTAAACCCTACCTTAGCTGGAATATCTGCTTTTTTCCCGTCTACTGTCAATTCTAAAGTTGCAGAAATTTTGTAATTTATTTCTCGATTATTTATACACTGTTTGAGCGGATTATCCGCATAAAGTACACTTTGCGCAAATGTACTAACCAAAGCTACTCCAATAGCAATGCCTGCAGTAATCGCTAAGAATTTGAGGGTTTTTTTGCGCTTTGTAGGATCGCCCATTCCAGGCCAAATCATAGAGTTAGTCTATGTGTTAGAGTTATAATGATTTGTATGGAGTTTTAATGTTCCTAAAAAAGGAAAACATGCTCTAGTAATAAAAAATATGTTATACCTATTCTCTGTACACTATTTTTTTATATTTTAAAAATAATCTCTTAAAAGAAATTAAAGTGTGGAATCTCCACGTTTTTTAGATCCGATATCTATAGTTTCTGCTACGTCAGTCACAAAGATTTTTCCTTCACCTGTTGCTCCCGTACTGGCAGCAGAAAGAATTTTTTCCACAATCTTGTCTACCAGATCATCTTTCGATACAACCATAATAGTTGCATTCACATTAAATGCAGGTCTATATGCTCCAGTTCCTCTTCCACTAGCAAATACTGGTCTTTCAAGTACACCTCTTCCTTTTGTATCGGAAATTGTCAAACCGCCAATTCCTGTTTCCAGTATGGCAGAAGCGACTACTTCTACTTTTGATGCTGGGACTACTGCTTCAATTTTTTTCATAATTTATAACCCAACCCACATATGAATCGCTTTTATTAAAGTATTGCTAAAATTTATACAAAAAATTTCAATTAAAAATAATATCATAAAAAAATTTTTTTACGATAAAACACCTTTTATAGTCGTAGAACAGATTTCGTAGAGATGTCTGGAGTACAAAAAGTTCAAAAAGAAAAAATTTTAGGAAAAGTTCAAGAGAAAATCAAAGAAGGAATTGACAATTATCGAGCTGCAAGTGATGCTCCAGCTAAAGTTGATGTTTATGATGTAATAGAGCAAGTATTTGCAGTAATTAATCCAAGCTTGCAAGATGAAAGTAAAATCTCTGTAGATGAGGTTAGTGGATGTCTTAGGAGTGCATACCTAGATCGAAAGGATCCAGCTGAACCAACACATAAACAAATGATGTCTAAATTAATGGAAAAAAGTGCTCTAAGTATTTTAGAGAAACCATTAGAGGGAGTAATTGAAATTGATTCCAAACTAAAACTAGTTGGTCGAGCAGACAGAGTTGAAGATGACGTGGTGATGATGTTTAAATCTGCAGAAGAATTACCAGAGATGCCACACGCTGAACATTTTATGCAATTAAATTCTTATCTACACATGTTTGAAAAACCAGAGGGTGTTATAGTATATTTTGATAAGGATGGTAATGAAATGGAATTCATTGTTCCAAAAAGTGAGAAACTTTTTGGTGAAACCAAACGTAGAGCACGTATTCTTAATACATTGTTGAACAATAATGTGGCACCAGCTCTAGAACCATCGACAAGATGTATGGCATGTGCACACAACGAAAAGTGCTTCTATCCATCTGAAGATAAACAAAAGTGGGGATTCTGGGCACGCGGTAAATGGCGTGAATTAAAAGCAAAAGATTCTATTTTTTAGATCCTAGTAATTTTACAAAATGTTAAATCAATTAGATATTTTAGGATATACATTATAGAACCCGGTGTATCTTTGTCTTTAATTGATATTTAGATCCTCTGGTACCCAATCATTGTGTGAAAGAAAATAGTTTCTATCATAAATCATCAATACAAAATATTTGTATGTTGAAGTTTGTGTTGTTCTACAAACTAAGCAAACATGAAACAGGAATTGCTATTAATTACTTCAAAGATTCTGAATCTTCAATCTTGTTAAGATATGCACGAGTCTTATAGGGTTTTATCTGGTCTTTGTGATAGTACAATATCTTGGTTCCATGTTCAAAAGGAACTATCTGAACAGAATCTGTTGGTTGCATTGAACTTTCTGATTCTTTCAAATATTGAAATAATTCTTCTTTACTCATTTTGAGAAGCTCATCTAATGGTTTTATTTTAGTAACTCTCAATGATTTAGGATTATTTTGTTCTAATATAAAAATAAAAGGTAAATAGGTACAAGATTTTTCTAATTATTAATTTCAAATTGATAAAGAAATTTTTGGTTAAGGAAATTTACCATTTTCATAAACATTTAATCGTTAAATATGACAAATGATGTGCCAAATTAGGTTTGGCTGATACAAAGATCAAATGGTTTGATGATTTTCTTGGTGTGGGATATCATTTCTATGATGTACGACCGAAGCTTCTTTTGATTTTTGATAAAAGAAAAAAAATTCCAGAAGTTTGGAATAAAATCATAAAATATTGGCCAGATGATGAGATTAAAATTAGATTTATTGAAACCAATGATTCTTTTGAATTTGTACTTTATTGTGAATCAAGAGTCTTATTGGCAACTTGGGTTTTCTTGAAATCACTTAAAATTTCTGAAAATTACCAGAGGTTTAAAGAGGATTTTGATGGAGCTGCTAATTTTGGAATTGCATTATACAAACCAAAAGGTGATTCATATGAACTTGAAATATTCAAATACACAAAAAGACTCACGGATGTCAAGTTCTTAAAAGAATCTGAAGCTGAACAAGATTTCATCATTAGTAGATCTAGAGAGATTTTACACGGAACATCAGAAAAACAAAATTAGATTAAAATTATTTTATTGATTTATAAAATTAATATCTGTAAAATTAAATTCAAATACGTGATTTTAACAAATCCATCCAAGCAGTCCAATCAACGTTATAAAACAAAAGTGGCTGTCTTATCGGATAGTTAGTTACACTTTTCGCTACGCCAAGATCATAGGATTTTTCTTTTCCATTTGAAGAAAACTTTATCCTCATGAAATTTACTTTTCGCAATGTTATCTGTGTTATATCGATTATGGACTCTAAAGGAACAATCCAGCTTTTTGAATTCTCAGAAATATCCTCGTCAAGCTGTGTTTCGGAATAATCCCAAAGATGTGCTACTTTAACCTTATCTTCTCCAAAATATTTTTCCCTCTCTTTTGGTGAAACATACAAATACCGTGAAACAAAGATCAGATTTTTGTTTGTTAGAACAAGAATTCCTTCTTTATTTTTATTGAAGAAACCCCTCAATCCCAATGCGATTGCCCAGACTTTTGGCAATGCTGCAATCATATGTTCATCATCTTCTAAATTTACTCTCATTGTCTATTAGATGGTTTACTGCTTCAATTTAGTCTATCTGTAAAAAATATTTTTTACTATTCTTTTTTACAAAAAAGAGGATTTGTTGCTGTTTGTTTTATTGGTGTGTTCCAGACGGTTCAAAATTGAATCCATAGGTGCCAGCATGTTTGTTCTCTTTCACTCGCTTGTACCTATAGGCACGTTCTCCAAAATAGATTGCAATAGTTATTGCAAGAGTTGCAGCTGTTGCGATGAAAATTTCTATACCTGCTTCTGCCATGAACCCAATTATCTTTTATCTAGTATAATAATTTTTCTTAATTTTTTTATAATTTTATGATATATGTTGAATTTCTAAAAATTGGTTTCTAGTTTGATAAACGATCAGGCACAATTTTGTAATTTTGCATAATATCATAAAAAAAAATTTCTAGGATAAAATACCTTTTATAGTTGCAGTACTGACTTCGTAGAGATGTCAGGAGCAATACAAGCAACATCATTTCAATTTGTTACTAAAAACAAGTGGCCGTTAGTTTTCGCGCTAGCAGGATTAATTTTCACTGTAGCTGGAGTTACTGCAATTCAAGACGCACATGCTCAATTTGGTCCATTAAACAAATTAGCTGATCCGAACGCAACTAGTGAAATACACTGTGCTCAACCAATGAAGCCCCCAGGAACTGGATCATTTGGAGGATCTAATGCTCCATGTATTGACACTGGTGATACTACATTCATGTATGCAGCAGCAGTCTTTGTGATGATAATGACACCAGGTGGTGTCGGTTTCTTGTATGGTGGTATGACAAGAAGGAAAAATGCTTTAACAGTTATCTTACAAAATTTCATGGTATATGCAATAGTCAGCATTCAATGGGTAGTGTGGGGATATTCCATAATGTTTGGTCCAAGTGCAGACTCGTTTGGTTTCATTGGTAACCTTGATTGGGTTGGTTTGAATAATGTATCACATAATGCTCCAGCTGATGTTTATGCTCCAACTATACCACATTTGGCATATGTGATGTTCCAACTCATGTTCGCTGCAATTACTCCTGCATTAGCTATAGCAGGTTATGCAGATAGAGTGAAGATGAGTGCATTTATGATACATGTAGTACTATGGACTACTTTCATTTATGATGTTGCAGGTCATGCAAATTGGTCATTAGGAAGTCAAGGTACAGCTCCTGGCTGGTTGTTTTCAGTTGGTGCACTAGACTTTGCAGGCGGTACAGTCATTCACATTACATCAGGATTTGCAGGATTAGCAACTGCAATGTTCCTAGGAAGAAGAATTGGTTATGGAAAAGCTCCATTTGAACCACATTCAATTCCGTTAGTTATGTTAGGTGCTACTTTACTTTGGTTCGGATGGTTTGGTTTCAATCCTGGAAGTGCTGGCTTTGCAGGTTTCTTGGAGACTCAAGCATTCCAAAATACAAACATTGCAACAGCTGTTGCTGCCATGTGGTGGGTATTTCTTGCATGGGCACACACTGGAAAGACTAGTGCAATGGGTGCTTCCGCTGGTGCAGTAGCTGGCTTGGTTGCAATTACTCCAGCTTCTGGATTTATTGGAACTTATGCTTCAATTATAGTTGGATTTGCTTGTGCAACAGTCTGCTTCTACTGTTTGATAATTAAGAATAGGAGAAGAATAGATGATGCATTAGACACTTGGCCAGTACACGGTATGGGCGGTGTCGTTGGTGCACTAATGACTGGAACATTTGCTGAAAAACGCATAAACCCATGGGGACACGATGGGTTGTTCTTTGGCAATCCATATGCGTTGGTCCAGAATGCTATAGGAGCAGGATTTGCAGCAACATGGGCCTTTGGTATCACTCTCTTGATCTGGAAGATTCAAGATGTAATTTGGCCAGGTGGTGTAAGAGTAACACCAAAAGAAGAAGAAATAGGTCTAGACATTTCACAAGTAGGAGAACGAGCCTACAACATGAGCGAAACCTAAAAGAAATCACTTTTTTTCTTACTATAATAATCTTAAAATTTAATTTCATTAGCAAATTTTTTTTCATACTGCACGTCTGAATTTTGTCAATGACTTTAGATCCTTTTGAATAAATTTTGAGAAACGGTAAAAAGGAGTCAAATTTATCTCTCTTTAGAGATGGTTGATCGATGGTTAGTTTTTGTCATATTGGAATTTGTAAGTGCGGCTGTTGGTTTCACATGGGGATTTGCAGCGAATGTGCCGCTTTTTATGTATGTAGGTGGCTTTTTCTTCTCACTTGGAGTCTTTGCAGCTACAAGATGGGGTTTTGAAAAATGGAAGGGAAAACAAAAACCAAGAAGATCAAAAAAGTAAAAACAATCAATTATTTTCTCAACTCAAATGATCTATTGATTTCATTTCTAACATTTGAATAATTTAGTATGTTTATATCAATCACAAACTGGTAATACGACAGAGAATATTTGTCAAGTAGATCTGTGCGATGGGGAAGAAAGAAAAGATATGCCATTGCATCAATTGTAGCAATAATAGGAATATCTGTTTCAGCTTACTATGCAATGGAAAACGGTCCATATAAAAACATCAAAGCATGGAAGTTTGATTCTTATAAAGACAATACTGTTCCTGAGGGATTTTCATATTTTCAAACTGATTTACAAAATGACTCTTGGGTTGTAAAATCTGATCCTTCTGCACCATCTCCACCAAACGTGCTTGCTAAACTAACGAACAATGATACTGCATTAGATTATCATATACAGATAATGCCGGATGGAGTTGACAGTGTGAACTATGAAGCAAGTGTGCAAGTTAAGATAAATTCTGGAGAAAAATCACAAGCAGCTGGATTGGCATTTAGATTTGTTGACACTAAGCAATATTTTGTTCTTGTGGCTGATGCTACAAATCAAACATTTTCATTATGTAGAGCTGAGCCAGGAGAACTTCTATGCCTTGTAGACAAACAAGCAAATGTTACTCCTGATCAATGGCATACTATCACTGCTAGTGTATCTGCACAAGGTATAGGTGGTTATCTTGATGGTAATGAGCTTATCAAGAGATATGATCAACACTATCAGCATGGGCAGATTGGTTTATGGACAAAAAAAGGTACAACAGCCTACTTTGACGATCTAGAAATAAAATACTAATCTTATAATTAAAAGGTTAAAATAAAATTCTATTTTTTGGTGAATATTTTATCTATGATGAATTTGACGATTAAAAAAATGCCAGTTATGGCAAAAAGGTATTGAATAATTGATAATGCACTAGTTACATCTGGGTTTAGAAAAATATTTGATATTGGAGAATTATGATCTGAGGGTATATGGATGACTTGTATGGCTACTGCTATTGTTATTAGAATTATGGCAATTTTAAGAATAATGCTACTCAACACATTTTGAAAGTAACGATCATCATTAAAAATTTCTATAAATAAGATAAAACTACAAATACATTGGATTTGATGATCCCAAAAAATGATTAATATACGCGGTCAAATGATACTGGCAATAATTCCTAGTTTTATTACTCAGCTCATAGCTTTTTACAGAATTAGAAAACTCTCAAAAGGTTTGGTTATAGAATTGATTATTTTTCTTGTGGATGTTTTGATTCAAGCACTTATTCCATGGCCATTTGGAGTGATTTTTGCTTTACCGCTAACTGTGGGTGTGCCTGTATACTTTGTAAGAAAATGGACTTTAGAATACAATCGTATGCCAACTGGCATGTTTGGTTAAAGTCAATACACAACAACATCTTGACAGGATTGTGACATGGATACACTGAATATATTGTCCAATATGACTTTGATAAAATGAAAAGAGAGGGGGAATTTGTTTTAAATCACTTGCCACGGTCTTGTTGCAAACGTTACAACATAACCAACGCCAATTATTATCGACTGATAGGCTACATTTGTGTATGGAATTGGCTTTACGATTGGATCTCCTGTGACCACAATTGTTTGTCCTGGACCAAGTCCTGGGCCTATACTTGCGATGTTAAGCTGTGTGTGCATGTGATAAACTGCTGGTTCTAGAGCCCTGATTGTCAATTTGTAAGGAATGACCGAGTTTCCTGGAATGTCTATAACGTTACCAGGTGGGTCTCTTGCTACAATCTCCCATCTGTTACCTGCATTAGGCGAGTCACCATATACAGTATACCAACCTCTTAGGTCTCTTTGTACGAGACTTACGAATTTGCCTGATACTGAGAGGGTGTCACCTGTGTGGACAGATTGTTTTGACCAAGTTTCATCATCTATCCTAACAAAACGACTTTGTAGTTGTGCTTGTACACCATGTGCTTCTGCATGCTGAAACATTTGAGCCAATGATGGTCCAACTGCTCCAAGTGCTACAATCACACCAAGTGCTGCTACGATTAATTTCTTATCTACCATATCACGTAACTAATGCATCAGAGAAAGAACAACGATATATGTTTTACCCTCGTAACAAGAGATCCAATCCAAATATGAGAAAAATTTTGATAAAGGTAATGATAAACATTGATGATAAACATTGAGAGCCAGTTTTTTTAATATAAGAATTACTCGTTTTTTAGAGAAATTTGTATTATGATTTTCAATAATAGTTTAAAATATTACTATAAAATATAACAAAAACTGTCAATTAATTACTCATGCTTTATATATTAAAATATCATCACATGATGTATGGCACAAATGCCCGCACTGATTCCAAAAGAAGTCGAGATACACAGACTGAAAAAGATCTGGTTAATCGTCATCGCAATGGGATCTATCGCTGCTTCAGTGGAAGTAGATAACTTCGTTGATGGCTCGCTCCATCAAACATCTATCAGAGATAGCGCATTTACACCAGCACACTGGTGGTTATACAGTCACTTTATCGCTCTACCATTAGGTTGGGCATCAGTGGCAATGTATGACAGAAAAGTACCTATCCTAAGGGGCCCAAACAACTCCATGAACACTGGCCTTAAGATGACCATACTTGGTTACCTGGCAACAATGTTCACAATTGGTGTAAACGAGATGTGGCACTTCTGGTATGTAGAGGAAATCTTTGCAGTACCAAACCACTGGATGTTTAACATGGGTGTCGTAGTTGCTTTCATGGGCGCACTTGCCTATGTAGTTAGAGTATATGCACGACTAGTTGAGCTTGGAGCAGAAACCCCAGGTGAGAACCCATACGTTGCAGAAATGTACAAGATGGCCCTAGAAGGCAAGTTGTACAGTAGATCCATCCCATAGAAAAAGGTGCGCAAAAGCGCATTTTTTATTATTTTTAGATCTCTAAAGCGTAAAGCATTTTCTTCTCATCTAAGAAAGACTTAAAAGCATACGGATTAATAATTACCCAAATGACTTTACCAAAAGGATTTGGTACTGGTGGCGGAGCTTCCAGTTCCGACGTAAGCAAAATGATTGGTAGACGTGCAGAAGACTACTATGGAATAATCACTGGCATTTTCGTTGCCTGCTGGGTTGGAACATGGGCTGGCGTTGCCGTAGCAGTTACCTACTATCCATGGGCTTATCCTCCACCGAGCGCACACTTTGCTCTAACGGTGTTGACAATTATAGAGGCCATTGGTTATTTACTATGTGTAAAGGTTACAACCGAAGGTACTCCGAAGGCAAGAACCTACGATGGTGTAATGGCAGGAATCATTGCAGCTATTGCGATAGCTACAATCTTAACTGACAGTTTCTTCTTCGGCGCATAGGAATTTTCAATCCCCTTTTCTTTTAATTTTTAGATTCTTGAAAGTAAAAAATGAACAATATGATGTTGTATAAAACCTGATCTCAATACCTACGTAAAATTTTATATACAACGCATCTATCATAGTGGCTAATGGTCTGGCTAAGACGATGTACTCACTACTTGTTTATAGTAGTGGTAGCAGTCAACTCTACCTTGTTGACCATCAATGCAGGAGACTACATATTCTATACTGACTGGGCGTGGACTTCATTTGTGATATTTTCAGTATCACAGACACTCATGCTTGCTGTCGGTGCCGCGTACTACCTTACATTCACTGGAGTTCCAGGAACTGCAACTTACTATGCACTGATAATGACGGTGTATACGTGGGTTGCAAAAGGAGCGTGGTTCTCACTAGGATATCCATATAGCTTCATAGTTGTACCAGTTTGGATTCCATCTGCTATGTTGATGGACTTAGTATATTGGGCAACAAAGAAGAACAAACACTCTCTCATTCTAATGGGCGGTGTGCTTTGTGGAATGTCTCTGCCAATGTTCAACATGATAAATCTCATAACGATAGACGATCCGCTAGAGACTGCGTTCAAATACCCAAGAACTACATTGCCTCCATACATGACACCAATAGAACCACAAGTTGGAAAGTTCTATGATAGTCCGGTCGCGCTAGGTGCGGGTGCCGGTGCTGTTCTGTCAGTTACAATGACAGCTTTAGGCTGCAAATTGACAACGTGGACATATAGATGGATGGCAGCTTGGAGTAAGTGGGACTAACTTCCCTTTCCTTTTACTTTATTTTTATTACTAACTAGGCTATCCTATAACTAATTTTAAAAAACCTCCTCATCTTGATTAAAAAAAGTTACACAACGTGTGATCTTTTATTGTCATATTGTGCAAAATAAAATCTTGCTACTATTGTATATTGAAACAACAATACAAACAAATCACATCTGTTGTACTCAAACCGTTTGTAAAATGGGCTGGCGGGAAAAGACAACTTTTACCAATATTGTCGCAACACATTCCAAAAAATTTTGATAAGTATTTTGAGCCATTTTTAGGCGGCGGAGCAGTTTTGTTTCATCTAATATCTCAAAATTCACAACTAAAGTGTTTTGCATCTGATTTGAACTCTACATTAATTCTATCATATGTCACAATTCGTGACAAAGTGGATGAATTGATAATGTCATTAGAAGAACATTCAGAAAATTACTTTAAAAATCCTGAAAAATATTATTATCAAGTCAGAGACAGTAATCCAAAAATCCAAATTGATAAAGTTTCAAGACTCATATTTCTAAACAAGACTTGTTTTAATGGCCTGTACCGAGTAAACAGTAAAGGAAAATTCAATGTGCCGATGGGTAAGTATGTAAATCCAAACATAGTAAACAAAGAAAACCTTCAGGTACTAAACCATGTTTTACAATCAAAAAGAATTTCAATAAAATGTGAAGATTTCACTACTGCTCTTAGGAGAGCGCAAGAAGATGATTTTGTGTATTTGGATCCGCCCTATCAGCCAGTGAGCTCTACTGCAAACTTTACTAGCTATACAAATGATAACTTTGACTACAAAGATCAGGAAAGACTCTTCACCGAATTTAAAAAACTTGATTCTAAAGGTTGTAAGATTATGCTTTCAAATTCCAAATCACAGGAAGTAATAGAATTATTCTCAGAATATTCTGATAACATAATAGAAATAAACACAAATCGATTTATAAATTCAAATTCAAAGAAGAGAACTGGACATACTGAAATCTTAATAAAAAATTATTAAAAACCCTGAATTTTATTCTATACTGATTTACCTACACTATGATTTTTGCAAAATCTATCTACATGTGTCTACAAGATAAAGTAAAATCATGGTAATAATACACTAGTCTGATATCTTGAGCCAAAATAAAAAAGATGAGGCATTAAAATTAGCAAAAACGGTAAGTATAGAACTTTTGGATGAGAAAAAATCACTACATGAGATCTTGCAATCATGTAAAACCATATGCAAGTACCTGGGAATATCTGATAAAAATACGTGGATAGATTTAGAATTAAACGGTTATCTTGGTTTATACAAAACTAAGGATGAACTTTATGACAATCTTCCTTCATATAGAAAAACTAATTGGTTATTTTATGATGTTTATGGAAGTGCGGTGCCACTACCACCTGACATATTGGAACTTTTTGGAAAATCAATAATTTATCAATCTATATCTGAAATTGAAAATAATGGTCATCTTATAATCACAAGTCAATATTTTGAGAAATTTAACGAATTCATAACAAAACATGGGATGGATCATGCCTCAAAAAACTTACGAATTCATGAAGCGCGTATTACAAACAATGAACTCAAAAAAGTAATAGATGGAATAAAAACTAGGATCCAAGAATTTTTGGATAATTTGATTCTAGTTTTAGAATGATTTAGATTTGCAAAACCTGAAAAGTTAATCTTCTAGTTTCATGTTTAATACCTATTGATTTGGGTTACTATTCAAAAAATTGTTTTATACATTACAGTATTAGATTATATGAGATGCGATATTTTTCGGAGTAGTGTATGAATACATTTGGGATTTCAGGCGGATTATTATTAGTAATTATAGGATTGGCAGTAATTGACTATGGTTTAGATCCTAAAGTTCCATATGCCTATCACGCATTTTATCTTGGACTTGCTGGAATTGTTGTAGGTGGAGTTATCATGTGGGCAAACAGTAGAACTACTAAAAATCCTCTTTTAGCACAACCATATCAAGTTGAAACTAGAAAATCAATTTCTCCTGTAGATGGCATAAAATATCGAAATCTATATGAGGAATCGCCAGTAATGCAACGTACTGTAAATACTGATGGTATAATTCTAGAATGCAATCAAAAATATGTAAAAAACTTTGGTTCTTCAAAAAATGAGGTCATAGGCAAATCAATTTTTGATCATGTTGCAGAGCAAAGCATTACAGAAATGCGTAACACATTTGAATCTTGGAAAGAAACAGGACGCGCTGAGAATAGAGAAATTTGGTTTAAACGAAAAGATGGTTCTGCATTTCCAGCACTATTAAGCGCTAATAACATGTATGATGACAGAGGTAAGCTAATCGGAAGCAATACTGCAATACGAGATATTTCGGATATTTATGAGGCTAGGAAGGTTATACAAGATAACGAAAAACAAAAAATTCAACTAGAAGAATTACAAAAAATGAATTCGCTTAAAGAGGAATTTTATTTATCTCTTTCACAAGAATGTAAATTACCTTTAGAACCGATAAAGAGATACTGCGAGTCACTTAATGATCCAGTTGCTGCAAATCTAAATGCACAACAATTGGAAGCTGTAAATGAGATTTACAATAATACGATTAGATTAGAGAGAATGCTTGAGGATATATCTGACGTTCAACTGCTTGTTGCTCGTAAAATGGTTTTCAACAAAGATGAATTCAAAATTAATGAATTTATGAAAAGTGTTGTTGACATTAGCGAATATATGATGAAGGACAAAAAGATTGAATTCGTTGATACAACAAAAGAAAAATCAATTCTTCAAAGTGATAAAAATAGGTTAAAGCAAGTTTTTGATAACTTGATACAAAATGCAGTAGACTTTGTACCTCAAGAAGGGGGGAAAATCGAGATTGGGGCCAGAAAAGAGGATAACAGTATTCGTTTTTTTGTCAAGGATAATGGTATAGGTATATCGGAAAAAAGAAAGGATTCTGTTTTTAAAAAATACTACCAAGTTAATCTATCTTTAAAAAGAAGATATGGTGGAAGTGGTTTTGGATTGGTAATCTGTCGCCTAATAGTTGAAAATTTGAAAGGAAAGATCTGGTTTGAAAGTAAAGAAGGAGAAGGAACTACCTTTTATTTTACAATTCCTCTCTCTACATAAAATTGAATTTAACATTGCAAAAAATCTACTGAATGGTGAACTCTGATATCTTAAAAACAACAAAAGCTCCGAGCGGGATTCGATCCCGCGACCTTTACCTTACCAAGGTAACGCTCTACCAGGCTGAGCTATCGAAGCATGACATGGTCGCTTTACTGAATCCTTATTAATCTTACTTGGTCTTGACAAAATTTTTCATAAAACGTTTAATTTCCACAACTTTATGCTAATAAAACGCAGGAGTCGCCGAGCTTGGCCAAAGAAGGCCTAGCCTTTGGACGCGCGGGACTTAAGATCATAAAATGGGTGATCCCGTCTCTTAGGGGTTCGTGGGTTCAAATCCCACCTCCTGCACTTTTTTTATCTTTGATGTTTAATTCCACGTGCGTTTAGAACTTCATAAACATCAGGAAGAGAAAACACAAAACCAACATGGACACAATCTTTCTCTTCACAGAACATGCAGTAAAGTTCTCCATTTTGAATTGCAACTTCTGCAATTCTATTTTTGATGTTGTCTTTTACTACTACTCTATTATCATCAACTGAAATCTTTTCAAGTTTAGGTGCATATCTTGCAAACGTCTCGTCTTTTTGCATCAAATCTTCCATCATGAAAGTGATGTATCCTGCAAAACTATTGATCCCCTTCATTGCAAGGTCATCTCTATTTTTCTTGTATACGTCATGGAACTTATTGTATACCACTTCTGAAACTGTTATTGATTTGAATCCTGCTTTTGGCATATTACCTATCTATACCGTACTTTAAAGTACAAGTATTTAACGTTTCTGGATTTGGAACTGTTAACTTGATGGTTGATTTTTTACCGTGTTAACTGGCGGTTGATTCTTGATTCTTAGTTATGGTTCATCTTTTGCTAGAAGTAATAGACGCAGAATAATCATAGTAGAATGTGAAAATACATTAAATGCGTATACTGGTTTTATCGTACTAAAACTATGATAAAATGAAAGTTCTTTCATTCTCTTCAAAAATTTATGCTCAAATTCCTCAGAATCAACATCAAGATTATGAGCAAAAAGATTCCTTGCTTCATAGAGTATCCTCAAATCTTTGATAGCTTTTTGATCTACTACTCCTAAGCTATCTAAAACTCATTTTATTTGCAAAACCTAACGCGTCTAACGCATTCGGATTTTTGAATCTCTTTTCAATGATTTTGTTTATACTATATTCTATACACAAATGCATTGTTAGTATGGATGATCTTGTATCACCATGTGTTTTTTCTCAATTACTGATTATTCTTTCAACAACGTCTATTTCTTCAGATTCATTCAATTATTTTGATAACTGTGCATTTTGAATTAAGGTTATCCATTTGTTTTGTCCTTCAACCTTTATGCTATCTACAGTAATTGAGAAAAAATCAACTCAAAAATCCTCAAAATTTAAGATCTGACTATTAAATATTTAGTAGCATAGATACGCATTTTTTATTTATCAAATTTGTATTATGAATTCTAGTGCGCTTGTAAGCAATTACAGACCACACCAAAGTACTGAATACCAGACCATACCAAGTACCTGACCGCAGGAGACCTGAAATTTCAGGTTCCTGTTGGTTAATTTAGTAATGCTATATACTAGAAAAGATATTTTCAAAATCATTGGTTCGTGGCTATCAATCTGAAAAGATAAAAGAAAAATTAATTGATATTTTACATGATTCAAAAATTGGTCTTTCAGGCATTGAGATTTCTGAAAAATTGAAAATAAATAGATTAACTATGACAAAATATCTTCAAGTCTTTGCTGCAGAAGGACTTGTAAAGCAAAAAAACATAGGAAATGTAAACCTGTGGTTTATGGAAGAAGGTGTTGAATCATTTGAATTTCCTGCAGACTTTTTCCGGCTAAAAAATAAGTATTTGCAGTATGTGCTCTCAGGTGCTAGTAAAGAGGCTCATAATATACTCAGAAATTCAATTCACTCTGGTGCCAATCCTACTAAAATAATTACAGAAGTAATTATCTCCGCAATAGAATCTGTTCAAAATTCGTATGATGCTGGAAAGATTGGTAAATCTGAAAAAAATTATCTTGATGACATTATCTTAGGTTCGATTTATCTTGTTATTTTGGTTGAACAGGAAACAGACATAAAAAAGAATATTGTTGTTTTTTCGACAGATTCCAAAAATTCACTTATGGCACAAGCTGCATCTGCAGCTTTTCATGTTGAAGGTTGGAAAGTATCACAACTAGGAGATATGTCAACTGCCATTGACGTCATGTTTGACATAGATCTACAAAGATTTCTAAACAAAGTATGGGTAAAAAAACAAGGTTTGATGGTAATTGTTGTTTTTTCTTCTACAGAAAGCACAATCAAGTTTTTTTCCCAAGCTGTTACTGCATCAAAAGCAAAATTTGGTAAGGCATTGCATCTTGTTTTTTGTACAAAACTAGTAAAAAAGACTAAAGAAGAGGCAGATTTTGTTTCAGATAATATTGAAAAAGTATTACAGTGGTGCCAAACAGTTTATGAAAGATTACAATCTTAGTGTTCTACAAGTTTCAGTATCTTAAAAGGAGCATTTGCATAATCAAATCCCTGTTCAGCTGAAATTAACAAAACATTTTCATCCATAGGAAAGCTCATCACTATTGCTTTTTCTCTATACGACATGGCAAATTTTACCGGCCCCAAAACATGATCAAATTCACGCCTCATTTTTGTTCTTAACACTAATTCCATGTATAACATTTCATCATCCTTTGAATCTTCGAGAGATTTCAAACCCTCTCTCATTCCACCAGCAAAAAGCCTACCCTTCTCATTTATTGCTCCTGCAAATCTTATCTTAGGGTCTATTTCAAGGACTTTTTTGCAAAACTTCTCAAAATCCATTGTTATTTCTCCTACAAAACATCATGAGACGGAATATTAAATTAAACATCAATAATAAATGATAATAGCCGATCTATTTATTGCGATCTCTTGTACATAATTGGCATGGAATCTGATGCTGAATTTAAAAACAAAATAGACCCTAAGGAAGCTGCAGATTATTTCAAACACCTCTCATTATTTTGGACTGATATGGCATATTTAATTTCAAGCAAGCCATCTGCTTTAACATCTGCAGGGCCTATGCGAAAGTTTTCCCTACAGACTAAAAAACTGGCAACTGAAATGATAGAAGCAAATGAGGATCTTATAGAATTTAATACTAGACTTACTGAATATTATAAACAACTTTCAGATACCTGGAGTGAATCACAAAAACGATTCAATACCAAAATGCCAGAAATTCCAAATGACATAGAACATATTGAATCTTCAAAACGTGTATGGATTGACATATTTGAAAATGCATTTACACAACTTTTTGATTCTGAAAAGTTTGGAGAGAATTTTGGCAAATTAATATCAAGTGAGCTTGAACTTTCTAAACATTGGAATAATATGCTTGCTGTATTACTAGAATCTGTAAATGTTCCAACTAAAAATGATTTGAATGAAGTATATAAAGAGTTACACTCATTACGAAAAAGAGTAAGTAAATTAGAAAAAAATGAAAGGAAATCTGGAGTAAAACACAATGGAAAATGAATTAAAAATTGATCCAATATTAATTGAAGAATTTTTAAAATTTAATAAAAATTTGATCGAAGCTCCAAAAATGATACCTGCTATTGGCGAAATTAATCTTGAGATGACTCCTTATGATGTTGCATATTCTGAAGATAAAATGCGGCTTTTACATTTCAACTCGTCAATTCAAAAACAGAATAAAACGCCACTTGTTATTGTGTATGCATTGATAAACAGATATCATATTTTAGATATTCACCCTCAAAAAAGCTGGATTAAAAATCTCTTAAATCAAGGATTTGATGTCTATCTAATAGACTGGGGAACTCCAACTAATATTGACAAATATCAGGGCTTTGATGATTACGTTAATGGTTACATTGATAATTGCGTTGATTTTGTATGTGATGAAGCAGGAGTAGAAAAAGTTACTTTGCAAGGCTATTGTACGGGCGGTACACTGGCCACTGTTTATTCAGCACTTCATCCAGATAAGGTGAAAAATCTAATTGTAACTGCTCCTGTGATTGATGGTAACAAAGACACCACAGTTGTTGGTAACCTTGCTAAACACATGGATGTAGATGAGATGGTGAAAGCAATTGGTAATATGCCACCTGAATTCATGTATTATGTTTTTTCCATTTTGAAACCATTTGAACAGGGGTTAGAAAAATACATACACTTTTTCAAAAATATACATGACAAAAATTATGTTGACAATTTTCTACGTGTTGAAAAGTGGCTGCATGATACACCTTCAATACCAGGTGAGCTTTTTAGACAATGGATAAAAGATGTTTACCAAGATAATCTACTAATTCAGGACAAGATGTATGTTGGAAATCAGCTTGTATCACTCAAGAATATTACAATGCCCGTATTCATCCAAGTGGCAGTAGGTGATCATTTAGTTTCTCCTGAGTGTAGTATGCCTCTATATTACGCAGTAGGAACTGAGGACAAAACCATGAGAATTTATCCCACTGGTCATGTTGGAATGATAGCAAGTTCATTTTCGCAAAAAAAAGTTCTTACTGAGCTTGGCCAATGGTTAAGTGAAAGATCAAAATAAAAAAAGGAAAAGATTCCTTTATTCTAATTTCGTGTTGGTGTCAATGCAGAGATCCAGAATTGGAAAAGGTTCTCATTTAATCCTGTAAATGCTTTTGCATTTTCATTGAAGGTTTTAATATTTTGTTTTGTTGCATCAATTGCAGCTAATATTACCTTATTCTGAACTGATCTTGCTTTGATTACCTCTTCAGTTACATCATTTACAGCTTTTATTACTGCTGCTGGTACGTTTGTATTTATTCCAGCCTTTGTTGCAAATTCTTGCTGTAGTGAAATAGCGGATTCTATTGCATTTTTCCATGCTGAAGTGTATTCTTGTTGAAGATTAGTTATTGATTGCAGGTATTGTGGTGCTGCTTTTTCAATATCTTCAAAAAACTTTTCTACATTCTGCTTGTATGTTGCATAGATCTCTTTTGTTTCTTGTGTTGTCTTACTCATTATTTCACCCCCTCTTTTTGATTTTTTTCTCGATAGGAATGATTACAACTTGAACTAGGTCTCCCTCTTTTAGTCCAAGTGCATCTCTTTCAGCTTCGGGAATCGAAATTCTTCCATTACTTCCAACTGATGTTTTAAATGCGCCCCATGACACAAATTGTGGCATTGTTTGTGCAAGTTTGAAAGCACTGTCCATCGCTTTAGATTGCATACTGCCAAGATTTTCAACAAAATCAGATTGAGCTTTTGATCCCTTGCTTATGAGATCTTTTAATGTATCTACAGGCTCAAAACCTTCTGGTTTGTGCTGACTCATCATGGAACCAAATGTTTTCATAAAATCAGCTTGTGCTTTTCCACCTTTTTGTATCCATTCTTTGAACATCTCTGTTGGATCATATTGAATATTGTTACCAGTCATTGGTTTCTATTGGTAATACAGGTATTTATACCTATTGGTAATCATTGGATATTGCTACCAGTCACCGGTTTAAGAAATTAAGTACAATTTGTGAAAACTTGTCTGGCTCTTCAATATGGGGCGTATGTCCACAATTTTCCATAATCTCTAGTTGACAGTTTTTTATTGAAGAAACAAAGTCATTTGCATATTTGACAGGAATCATGGTATCATTCTTTCCCCATATCACTAGAGCTGGTGCTGTAATGTTTGAAAGTCTGTCTGTTATGGGCGGAGAATTTTTTAGTGCAAGTATAGTTGACATGAATGCCATTTTTGCATTTGGCTGAGTCATTCTTTTAATAAAGCTATCAATTGATTCAGTAGTAACGTTTTTGGAGCCAGTCATCATTTCATATGCCGTTTTTACAGTATCATGACTTGGGTATAGTGCAGCCATAGAATAGGCATCTAAGGTAGGAGTGGAGCTCTTCATAACTCCCGCAGGCGATGCTAGGACGATTTTTTCAACCATTTTACTTTGTGTTATTGCACATTCGGCGACCAGTTGACCTCCAAGTGAAGTACCTACCATGCTTGTTTTCTTTATATCTAGAATATCTAAGAAATCAAAAATGAACTTTGAGAAAAATTCAGGCGTATAATCAATAGAAGGTTTGTCACTAAATCCGTAACCAGGTAAATCAGGTGCTATGACACGGTATTTTTTACTAAGAATAGGAATGACTGCGGACCATCTTTCGGCAAACCCTCCAAGGCCATGAATAAGAAGAATGTTTCCACTAGAGCCCCCTCCATCAAGATACCGGATCTTGTTTTCCCCTACTTTGACGTATTCTTCAGATAACAGACAATTCGTTCGTATATTCATGATGAGATAAGTCTTTTCAAGAGGAAAAATGGGCCGAATGGGATTCGAACCCACGACCTTTCGATATCTGAAAAGATATTATCAGTCGAACGCTCCAGCCAAGCTGAGCTATCGGCCCAAGAAATTTTTCTAGTCAACGGTCATTTAAGT